>Ga0233415_10000283_pt1 | contig 24509 bp, 40 predicted proteins | sample Na_anoxic_12_MG_FD_188631 | JGI IMG/M metagenome (GOLD analysis project Ga0233415, IMG submission 188631) | Seawater microbial communities from Saanich Inlet, British Columbia, Canada - Na_anoxic_12_MG | ecosystem: Environmental > Aquatic > Marine > Inlet | place: Canada: British Columbia... | reverse complement strand
GGTTTGGACATACGTACACATGGGTTTCTTTATGATATTAATTGTGTATATCTTTATTCAGATATTACAGATATTATTAAAGCCTGAATGATATAGTTATTCTATCTATTATATAACAAAATGTTATCATTAACCAATATCTTCAAAATTAGTACAACCGCATTTTTTACAAGTGCATGGTTCCTCATTGTAGAAAAAATGTAATTGAAAAATTCTTTGAACATTGCCACATTTCAAACATTTTATTTTTCCAAAAATAGGATTAGTCATGTTATCAAATATCCCTCTTATCTATAACAGAAATCATACTGTTACTCCTAACGAATTAAGATGGAATGGTCTTGTTAAATGTAAATTAAATTCATCATCTGTTTTGGCAGAATATCCACATTCAGAACAAATTTTGTTTTCTACTATTTCTTTTGTTTCTAAAAGATCAGATAATAACTCATGTTTTGCATCCCAAGTTTTACAAATTCCTTTATTTTTACCATAAGGAAACATAATTCCAATCAATGAACTAAATGCTGGAGTTTTACCTAAATCAGAAGTAACACGACCTTTAACAAATAGAATCATTGAATTTGGTAATAACCAATCATTAAACCATTTTGTAGATGTGTCAACAGGTAGGAAAAATACGGTCATATTCCCTTTATCTTGTTCGGCTTTTGCTTTTTTCAACCAACCTAATTTATCAGAATATGGTGGATTACAATAATTTCTTAATTTCCAATCTATTTTCAAACCATCAAATGATTTATCCCATTGATAAGGACATGGATCAAAGTCAAAATTAAAGTATTCTTTTAGTTTTTTCATAAACCATTTTGGAGTTGTTCCTTTATCGGTAAGACCTTTAGCAAATACTATCAAAAATCCACCTCTATTTGTTTTGGTTTTAGTTTAGTATGTTCCCTAACAATATGTAATTCTGTCAATGGTTTATCTGCATTTTTGTAATCACATGATGGACATTGATACATTTCCATGTTATGTAACATCATCCTTTTTTATAACAAAAGTCAGATCCCCGTTGATTATTATTGTAATTGTCATAATTTTAATCCACTAATGACTTTATTCCAGCCTTCAAAAAATGATAATGAAACCTTCCAACCATAAACAGGAGTTGGTGATTGATGTGTTCCATGAAGTGGTTGTTCAGGGTTTTTTATCCATTCAATTAGATTATTATCAGATAGTTTATCTAACGCAAGTTGAGTATAGTATAATTTTAATGGTAATTGTTCACTAATATCTTGAGCATTACAATATTCATTTTCTTTAATGTAATCCAATACTGATTGTTGATTTTTAGATAATCTCAAAGGGAATCACTCTTGTTATTTTCTGTAATTAGGATAAGATGATAATTACAAATTTTTGAGAATTGAGTTCTATTTTGTACTATAATACTATCTTTACCCATAACAAATCTATAACACTATATTATAAAAGTATTATGTTATGGTTTATACATCCCAAAAACAACCATTTAACTTTTCTTTTAATTGTTTATTACAACAATTGCAATTATGATTTCGTTTGGTCATATTCCACGCACATAACCAATAATGGCACGTGCTAATAATGCCAAGTAAAGTATGACAAAAAATGCAATAAACATTACGGGTAAACCCATTAGGTAAAGTAAGTTAAAGATGTAAGTACCACTCAATAACGTAACTAATTCCCATGCCACAAAAGCCGCACCGGTGGTAAATGTTTCAACCTTATCATAGTAAGTCGAATTGGTTGTAAAGTTTGCAGTTACTATATTTTGTGTAGTTTCATTAATGGTATCTTCATCAATAATTGTTAGCAAGTGTGATTTTAATTTTACGTGATCTGATGTATCAATAACACCATCACCGTTAAAATCTGTCCATGTGTTTTGTAAATCCACATTGATAACATCCCCGATAATATATTGGCCACCTAAAACTGAAAATGATACCGACCACATAAACAACATGATCTTTAAGGCACTTTCCATCAATTTTAGGATCTCCTTGTTATTACAATGGCTAACATTACAACCAATACTAGAGCACTCATTACCATCGTTGGAATTGCTATTAATCCAAAATATGAAGTTGCACCAAGTATCATTACAGAAATTAAGATACCGGCGGCGGCATTTGTTCGATTAAATCCAACCATTGATACAATAATTACAATTAATGTTATTAAGTCTAAACCGCCAAATTCACCTGATGTACCAAAAGTATTATCTCTAAAGGCATTGGCTTGATCTATTAATGGGAATGAACTTTGTGATATTAGATAGTTACCGTTTACCGTTGGGTTTGGTGCATCCCAACAATAAAACTCAATTGCATCATTGGCAACATCATTTAATATGAATTCTGAATATGAATAATCACCATCATAAACATTTGCAGTTAATCCGGTGTAAGTTTGATTAGTACCGGCATTTTGATAATCTAAATCACATCTAAAATCAGTTACATTATCGGGATAAATTACCGTAACGGTTGCATCATCGCCTGAATCCGCACGTGCAAAACGTACATCAACTACATCATTATTATTTGATGCTGTAATTTCTAATGTACCAATTTCAAATTCACTAAAGGCCGTTGCGTTTACAATATTACCGGCGGCATTATTACCATGCGGTGTTACGGCTGATACTCTAAATGAATTTGGTGCACCTAAAGCCAAGCCGGTTATTTCATATTCTAAATCGGTGGTACTTGAACATGATGTAATTATTGTTTGTGGTTCACCGATCGGCGTGGTATAATTAATATTCCAACAGTTTAAGATGTGTGAATTAATATCCGGTAATGTCCATTCCAAATCAATAGATGATAATGATGTTTCGGTTGCAACTAAATCATCAACTTCATCGGGTAAATCATGTGTACTATATTCAACTTCGTTTGATGCGGCACTTGTACCAAATTCAGAATGGGCACTAACTCTATAACTTACTATATCACCGGTTGATAATCCCGTTGCATTATAAGTTACATTAGTGTTTGTAGTGTTAGCCACAAGTACGGCATAACCGGCACCATTCAAATCATGTTCTATTTTGTAACCAGTGATCGTACCGATGGGTGCGGTAAATTCTAGGTTAAGTTGTGTGGTACAAGTATGATAACAATCATTTACAACATCTAATACGGGTGCATCCGTTACGGTATAAGCGGCCGCTTCATTAGATGATACAGAATTACCAAAAGATGTTATTGCAGATACACGATAATTATATTGTGTGAATGTAGTTAAGCCGGTGTGTTCGTATGTTGTTAAAGTATCACCGGTATCTGATACCAATGTACTCCATCCATTACCTATGGGTGTTTCATATTCTATTTTATAACCTGTTATGGCATACCCGTAAATCGTAGGTGCTGACCATGATAAAGTAATTGATGTTGATGTTGAACCTAAAGATAAATCAGTTATTGCATCGGGTACACCGTAAGTAATTGCGGCGGCAGCAGTTGAGTTTGAACCAACGCCGGTTGCATTGATACCGGCCACCATGTAATTATATTGTGTTTTAGTTGATAATCCGGTATCAACTAAAAATGATGTTGTGGTACCGGTATCATTAGTATGAAGTGTCCAACCATTACCGGTGGGTGATTCTATAAAGATTCTAAATCCAAGTATGTTATCAAAACTTAACGCATCAGCCCAATCCAAAGTGATTTGTGAAATTGAATCAGGTATTACCGTTAAACCGGTAACTGTCGGTGTTGGGCTTAATGTCAAACCACATCTTATTGATGAATTAGTTGATTCTCCTATACTATTCCATGCACTTATTTTAACACATTTCTGTGTGTTTCCGGCCAAACTTCCATGTACATAACTTGATGTTGGTGATGTAACATTTGTTAGAAAAGAAAAAATACCAACATCCGAATCTGCGATATATACTGTTGATGTACTGATTGCTGGTTGTGTGCTATTGTCATAATTTGTATCAAATGTCCAATCATAAGTTAAACTGCCAGTGGAATTTGTTACACTATTATTTATTGGTGACAATGGTGCAACCGGCGCAATATATGTAACAGTTAATGTTGTATCTGTACCTTCATACCTAAAATCTCGTACTGTTGCATCTGTTGTCATTGTATCTCCAAAAGAAGATATTGCATACCAATCTGTTGAACTATCAACTATTGATTGTATTGAAGCAATACCGGCTGCATTCATTGTATGTGTATATGTACCGGTACTCTGACAATCAGAATTAGATACGGTAACTGATGTACCTGTCAAACTGTCACTATAAATATTGGCTGATGTTTCAACACTTGGCTGCCTTGCAATTTCACGCCATACACAATCAAAGTTCATGTTAGAAACAAATGAAATATTATTACCAATATCAACTGCTGATACTATTGATCCATTAGGTATTGTTGATAGATTTGTAAATTCAAAATAAGGTACTTGACATCCAGTACCACCATTTGCTTTCTCCCCCCTTTTTGATCCATCATCAGCGCCACCTGTTCTTGTATCACAGTTACCTGTACCTGATGTATCATAACTTCTGCCACTTGCTGAAAGTGTGCCACCAAAAACAGGATCATATTTCATCTTGTTTAATTTATTTTTCTTTACACCATCGGTAAACTCTTGTTCAATAACTAACGTAGGATTTCCATGTTTATCATTTGCGTGTTTGACCTTGACTTCTTGTAAGTGAGACTTTGCTTTGTTAGAATCAATCTTTAATTCTTTTCCGTTACTATATTTTAAAATGATTTTTGGGTTTTGGATAGTTTCACCTGATTGATTAAATTCTGTTTGCACTATTTCATTATCATCTTTATCTTTTTTCTTTACTTTTTTATCACCATCATTTACCTTTTCAAATACATCTTGATCTATTGATGTTTCAACAACATTTGATGCCAACGATGTTAAGGATTCTTTGATTTGTAAATACTGATCATCTTTAACTAAATCATATATTTCTGGGAACGTTTCAATCTCTACTTGTTTATCTTGATATACTGTAATTGGTATTTTTAAAACAATATCGCCAACGGTTTTAGTAATGGTATAGGTATCATCAATACCGTTTGATGTATATGATAAATCACATGTGGCCGGTACAACATGTGCCGGTACGGTTGTACCATTACCATTAATAAATTCCGGTATGATGTTTGAAGGTATATTATAATATGTTAAATCATCATTTGAAAATTGAGGGATATATTGAGTTGATGCTAAAAATTGATTATCACTATCTAAATAAACTAAATCACAATTAGATTTCTCAATTTCAAAAGGTGTTCTTGCATGAATATTCCAAGTATCATTATCTTCGGTCAAGTATGATGTTACAAGTTTACCATTATGTTCTATTAATTCGGGTAAACCAAAAGTGTGTATAACTGTATTATCTGCATGGTATAATTTTTGGTATGTATCGCCACGTTCAACATTAATTAATTGTGTACTTTGTGCATGGGCTTTAGTTACAATTGGATCTGATGCTAATGGATTAAATGAATAAGGATTACCAAGTAAACCGATTAAGAGTAATGCAAAAAATAATGAAGTGGTTTTGGTGTTTGTCATTAATCGCCACCACGAACACCGGCCACCATTAAAACTTTGATCACTAAAAGAACTATCAGTAAACTAAACATCATTGGAATTAAATATAATGCTAAGGCTTCTTCTTCATCAAATAAAGCCGCCCATGCCGGATCAATATCCATATTATCCATCGTATCACCTACTGTTGTAAACACGGCACCTAAAATGGCCGGTGTGAACATCATTAAAACACCTAGAACAATTACATACATTACAATACCGATACCAACGAAAATTAAGGCCGAACCCATTATTGATTTGTGGAATTAGTGTTATTTATCTTTAATATAAAAAAAGGGGTGTTTGTTAAGGTTTTCACGCACTAATGCGATTATCCGCTTAACATTCTGACTACGATAAGCACAACAGCAGCGGCTAATACAATTAGCGATACCATGAGCAATCCGTAACCTGATTGAGATTGACCGTTAGAAGTAAAACAACTTGCCGCCCAACCTGTTTGGTTGTGATCGGTTGTTGCACCATCATCATCATTGGCAGCAACATAGTCGTTTACTGTGGTACAATCTGCAACTGAACCGCCTAAAATGAGAGTACCAATGCCCAACATGATTGAGAGCGCAATAAACCCACCGGCCATTCCAATTATTGAATTACCTTCCATAATCCAAATCTTACAAATCAGTATTTAACTTTAACATCCTTTTTAGGTATGCACTTCTCTATGATGATTATAACAAAGTAAAATACCGTTATTGATAATGAATAATAAACTTATTGTGTTTGTCTAATCAATGCGTACCAAATCAAAGTACCAACACCAACAAACGCCATGATTACCGCCCATGAAATAAATACATCGGGGAAATACATATACGAAATTGGTAAGAACACTATGCCGATATAAATGGCGTAAATTGCTTCACGGTATTTAATGTAAACAGTACCGATAATTAATGAAACAATTATCATGGTAAAGTAACCACCCGTTACCCATTCCCATCCTTCCATAAAGAACCCTAGAAAATCACCATCGGCATTACAGTTTGATAATATATTGTATGATGCGGTATAATTCAAAAAGCATGGTGTCGATTCGGTAACGTTTACAGTTACTTGGCCATAAGCGGTATTTGATATATAAAATGATGAAATTGTAATTGATGATATTAAAAGAATATACCAATAGTTGTTTTTAAGAAATTTCTGCATTAATGGCTTTAATTTCATTTTATACAGTATTGTTTAATTATAAGGTGCTTTTATCTTTTCTAGTCGTAATATACGTGAAAATCATTATGCCGGTTACTTCAAGGGATTCAACAAAAAATACAATACTAAAGTGCATTAGCCACCCGTTTAACCAAGTGTCCAACATTGAAACAATTACCGCCCAAATAGTAAAATCAAGTAAAGGCATAAAGACTAGAGCAATTGCAGATAATACCAATAAATCTAAAGGTATTTCATTATAGTTTGATAGTAATTCTTTTTGAGTACCAACAATATCTTTATCGACAATACGTTTGTTTAATCTATCAATCTTTTCTAATTCTTCTTGTGTCATAGTGTTTATCACATTGGTTTTTAATTCAATGGCTTCGGGGTTTTCTTTTGCAAACTCAATACCATACATCATTGACACCCATAAGTAAAGAGTAACGGCCACCATAAAATAAGATAATATTCGGCGTTTGCCTTTATGTACTCTTGATATTGTACGCCAATATGCACGGCCAAAAAATCCTAACTTGTTTTTCTTTGAGAGATAAACCAAGATTATAACAACGGCCGTTATCACACCAAAAGATCCAATCCATGAGTCATTAACAAATTCAACAAACAATAATCTAATTGGCAAGAAAATACCAAACATTACAATTAATACAATTACATCTTCAAGTAATGAAATTAGTTTTTCTTTATAGATTTGTTTCATTTTTTCCTAAACTTTAACCATGTTGTTTGCCATATTGTACCAAGTATAAAAAAACCGGCGGCCGTTAATATTAATGAAATATCTAATAACCAAATATTATCATCGGTGATCGGTATCATTCTTCAAAATCATTTGGTAAATCTATTTCAAAATCAGTATCAAAAAAGTGCATATATGCTTGTAATTCATTTGATAACTCACTTGGTAATATTTCACCTGAATCTAATGCGGCTTGTAAATCTTCTTGTTTAGGATATTTATCTTGAATTGCAATTGTTAATAATTGATCTTCGGTGTATGGTACATCAAAGAAAATCATCCCGATGATACCGGAAACTAACAACCCACCAAATACGGATAACAAAATAACAATATGTTTTTTTTGAATCTTTACGTTTGGGATTCGTGGCACATCCGGCTTTTTATTGTATCTATCTTTACGTGTCATTAAACTTCAATATCCTTTATTTTTTTACTAAACAGTTTGAATTTTTTATAATAAATCAATATAATAGTTAATAAAATAAATGGCAATATAATTGCGATTTCTCTAAAGTTATCTTGTGTAAGTAATGTACCGGCAATTGCAATACCTAACGGCACACCAAGAAATAATATGATTAACCAATCACAAATACCGCTAAATCTATACCCATTCATTTTATGTATCACCTTTTGGTGTGGCCGTTGGTAATTGTGCACCATCAACGGACATTTGTAAAGTTTCGCTTAACTCACAAGTATTAGTGCCGTTGTCTTGTGCGACCTTTAATTCTTCGGGTGTGAAATTCTTTTGTAAATAATCATCACTACATTGATCAACTGATGCGGTTGATGATTGACCGGCATTAAACGCATCACCTACGCCACTAAATTGTGAAGGATTAGGAAACATTGAAGTTATTTGGTTAAAAAATCCTTCCTCATTCATCCATAATATCATCGCAATACCTATACCGATAAATGATATAAACACTAATTTCATCATCCAAGCGTTCTTACTTGAATAAGGTGAATTTGTTATTTCACCATGTTTACCAAGTAACCTTTGAACACGTGGTAATAATTCACCTAAGAATGTTGGATTAGTTGCAATAAGATCATCTTCAATATATTCTGATATTTTACGGCATGGTGTAACAATTGTATCAATATCTAAACCTTTAATGTAATTTGTTAAATTTGTGGCTTCTTGTGGAAATTGATCTTGGCGTTCGGCAATATCATTTAACAATACATCAATATCATGTGGTGGTATCTCAACATCCTTATCATCTTTACCTTCATCTATTTGCTTATTTATTGCAGATTTGGCCAAGTGTAATTCTTTTAACTCTTTTTTACGTTCTTTTCTTCCTAACATCTTGATCATGGTTTGTTGTAAGATATTCATTCTTGGTAAACTATTCTTTACTAAAAATAGTTTTAATTCTTCCAAGGCGGCATGATCAATTGATTTGTAATGTGTTGTGTCATAATCAATCCATCTAAAAGTTTTCATGCCAAACCAACGATGTGTAATGATCCTTGCATCTTTTAATGAAAAGGCGTAAAAGGTACCGTTTAATCTTGTAATAAAATATTCATCTAATGTGTTTTTAATATGGATAAAGTAACCACGATTTTGTGAATCACGTACAATTGCGGTATCAAATTTCTTAGAAAATAAATCGTTATGACCAAATACACCCATGTAAGTTGTTTAGTGTTATGAAATATAAAGTAACGCATCAAGTGTAATAACCTGATGCGGCATACGTTAGGGTGTATTATCTATTGTTCTTGGTCAATAAATAAAACCGCATACGAAAAGGTATAATCATTTATGCTTTTTATTCTTTTTTGGGCGGCCTTTTTTAATACCTAATGATTTTTTCCATGCTGAAAAGGAAATATTAATTTTTAATGCCTGATATTCTTTTGATAACTTGCGTTCCTTTTCATAGTTCAATGATACCATTAAATAAGAAAAACCGGTTAATAAAGTAATGATACCGGAAGGCCAACCGAAGTATAATGATTTAGTTGATGTTGTAATTCAATCAGTTACAAAGTATGAAGATATTGAACAAAAAGACGGTACTAAGATTAAAGAGCAAATTATTGATAGTGAAGGATTATGGTGGAAAACTAATAAAATTGATAGTGAGAAATTTGCGGCACTTGCGTTTGAAGTAAAAGAAATGGAACGTATGGCCCTAGAAGCATTTAACAATATGACGGCATCCCGTGCACAACAATACCACGATCAAATTATGGCATTTTGTCAATCAATTAGATCAAGTATAGATGCTAAATCAAGTGAATCAAGAAGGGATAAACACAATGCACGACAAACAACCTTAGATACAATTGGCCGTAACCGTGTTGAAAAGGTGTATTCATTAAAGGATGAAGCCAAGAAAAGCGGCTTGTCTAGTTTACTTGGTGGTAAATCACGTGCCGAAATTGAAGATGATTGATAATTTAATATAATCTATGTTCACTTGGTTTTGGTTTAGTATCATCTACTTTTTTTAATTTATCGGCTTCTTCGGTTAATTTGAAGAATTGTTTGTTTACACGGGTTTTAGTTAATTTCATACCAAAATGTACCATTATTTCTTCAAACGTTATGATGTTGTTTGATAGTGCCGAATCAAGCCATCGCTTCGCTTGTGTATATGTTTTGCCGTATGTGTTTAAACCATTCTCAAATAGTTTAAGTTTACAAGCGGCCTTGAATACTGAATCACCAAACTTATCTGATCCATCTTTAATGAACTCGCCAATCGGTATTGATGAATGGCGTACGCCTTGTGCCATTGAACATATCGAACACACCGGATCAATAAATTCACGGCGGGGTGATATAATATGACGTACTGCGATATTATCAAAGAATAAAGCCGGTATAAATGGATCTTGCCAATCATACTTGAAAAACTCTTTAGGTGTCAATGGCCACCGCCAAAAATCCCTTTTTAATCCTTCATCAACAAACTTGATAAATTCGTATATTTTTGCCATGTTGGAACTCTTTACGATTTTTTCCATATTTTCAACTTCGGATGATCCAACGGTTGTAAAATACTTAAAATCTGATTGCCTTAGATATTTATCAAAACCCATCGTATAGTGGTAATTGTAGATTAAAATGATCTTTACATCTTGACCACCTTCAAGGTGTCTTATTTTGGTGATTGCTTGTTTGACACGTAAGATTTGTTGTTTGTTGGCACTTCCTTCTAAAAATGAAACATCATCAAAAATTAGTATATAGTTAGTTGGTTTAAGACTTGATAGGGTTTTTTGAAAATCAAGTAAATGTTCCTCAAAGAATATTTTAACAGCAAAATTAAGTTTGTACTTTTCTTGCATTATCTTATGTACTGAATGTCCAATTGCACCGGCCATCGTAGATTTACCTGTACCTTCCGTACCAATAATACCAATCTTTACTACATCCCTTTTGAGTGAGAATTTACATATCGTATTGATAGTTGATAAAAATGAATGGTTCCGTACAAACTTTACACCCTTCCACGTACTTATTCGTGGCCTAATTGATGCTGAATGTTTCTTTTTGGTTACAAAGTTTTCTTCTATTCTCATATTAGATTAATCACCCGTAAGATTAGAAACGTGCCTAACACGCCTATAAGTGAAAAAAGAAGATAAGTTTGTTCTTGATTAGTTGCATTAACTAAACGTGCCATAATACGCTTAATGATCAATTTGTTTCTAAACCACCATCATATTCTTCATCTTGATTATAGGCACTTTGTTTAGTCCAATTATCATCACGGAATAATGCCATTTTATTTTCTAATTCATCCAACATAGTCCACGCCCATTGAGTAACTTTTCTTTGATACTGTGAACGATCCATTAACCCTTCTTGCCTTCTTGGCGGTTTTGGTACGATTCCAATAAATGACGGTTCCTTAACTGATGTTTCACTAAAATCATCTGGCCTAACAAAACAAGATTTTTTACAATTAGGACATAACCATGATTTCTTTGATTTTATGTTTGATAGTATCTGTTCACCTTTTGGTAAAACCATATCAAATACTTTAACATCATCATAGTTAGATTTAGTTTCACAATGGTAACAAGTACAATATGTAGTTGGTGCGGTAAGTTTACGATATTCAATATCTGATACTACTACTCTATACTTTGGGTTTCCGGTATCATCATCAATTGGTTCTTCGGGTAGTAATGCGTTTAATGCGTATAGTGCACCAAATACATTATCATGGTTTGCACTTTTCATTGATGTTATTACCTCATTACGATGCTTGGTAAAGGCCGCATTAATATCAGGAAGTCGGGCTTGTGGCATTAGACACCCCTGCGTTTCGTGTCCACACACAAACGATTATAAAATTTTATTTTCCCAAGTTTTAAAATAATATTGTGGAATTTATTTAATTTGATTAAATTTTTAGAAATTATACTGATACCATTAGTGTAAGTGTAAACACCCGTTTTGTAAATTCTATAATACATACCCTACAATACGTTTACACCCTTGACTTATATATAAATAGGTTTTTTAGTAGGGGGGAATAGTGAACAGCAGAATACAACGGCGTTATATTACTAAACTCTTTTACGCCTATTATTCTTTAATACTGTTCTTTACTAGAAACTATATTAGGAACTATCAAACAAGTAACATTAACTTATGACAACTTGTAAAAGATGTATTGTTTGTGGTTTAGAACTAGGTGAAAATAGCATATTCCCTTTTCACATTTCAATATGCACATCAGTATTTGTTGAGAATCAAAAATGAAACCTAAATCTAATTACATATCACCGGATCAATTCAATGATATTGTAAACTATGTACCGGCATTACAGATTAGAAAATGGCATGATGATCATGTTAAAATGTCTATGAAATTGGCTTATTATTGTGCACTAAGGTACGGTGCCGAAGTAAGTACCATACAAAAAAAGCACTTTGATTATGAACGTAAAGAAGTTTACTTAGGCCGTACCAAAACAAAAAAAGAAGATTATGCAATTATACCGGATTTCTTTATACCTGAATTAAAAGAATTTTGGGGAGATAAGAATGATGATACATTTGTTTTGAAGGATTGCCAAGCCCAAAATATGTATAAATGGTTGATGAAAATTGGTGAAGCGTTAAACATTGAAGCCTTTACCACACCGCAACGAATCACCGGTGAAAAAACTAAACTGCATATCTTTAGAAAATCATGGTTAAAAGAAATAATGTTTGGTGATACCTTGAAGAATAAAGGAAACATCGGCCAAGCACAAAGTATAGCAAGGCATCGTAAAGCCACGACCACCGCCGATTACTTGCATCTTGATATTGAAGGCGGTAAAGAACTGTATGATAATAATGAATTAGTGTAATTTATTTATTAAATTTAGTAGTATGTCCAATGTTTTTAGGTTTACAACCATTTTTACCACGTTTCTTACGTGTTGATTTTTTTAGATTCATATTTAATTATATTACCAAGAAACACTTTTCGATCGTTTCTTTGGCCGTACTTTAGTAATAGAAAATTTTTGTTTAACATGTGGATCTTTAGTTTTTTGTTTCATTTTTCTTTTTTCATCTTCGGCTTGTTTTTTAGTATCGAATGTTTTAGTGGCTTTATAGGTGTAATTTCTTTTGGATTTTGATCCGAATCTAGCGGTTAATTTCCAATCCATGATTAAAAATACCCGTTAAACTTTGGATCTTTACGTTCTTTATCAATTAAAGTTGAACACCTTTTACAACTTCGTTTACCGCTTGAATTTTTACCACAATAAACACACTTGGCCATGATTAGAATATCCTTGACTTCTTATTATTACTTTTCTTTGGATAAATAGATCCTTTTTTCATACCTGAATTACCCATACCTTTATCCCATTCTGACCAAAATTGTTTTTGTGCACCATCAAATTTAGCCATGCCTTTATCAAAGTTTTTCATGTTAATCTTTTTAGCCGTGGATTTTATCTTTTCATTACGGGTTTGATGATTTGATAATGTTACTTCATATCTATTTGTGAGTATGTCTTTTTGATTATCGCCAAATCTTGACCATTCTTTTTGTGTATAAGATTTCTTTTCTTTTTCTTGTGGTATAATTATATCAGTTTGGCCAAATCTTTTACCCTTACTGTTATGGCGTTCAATGGCGGCGGCCCTTGCGGCATTGTTTTCGGTACGTTCCTTTTCAAATCTTGATATACGATTACGGATTTTTCCTAGAAACATGATTAAATTACATTACCATATTTACCGGCTTTTTTAGTATCAATTTTTCTCAATTTACCGGTACCGTATTTTTTCTTTTTAATTTTCTCTAATGATCTAAAACCTTTATCAAATTTAACATTAAACTTTTTACGTGCTTTATTACATGAACCGCCTGATTTATGACTACATCCACACAAGGCACAATTCATAATATTTGGTTTGTTTCGTATTATTTAAAATGTTTCTTGGCCTGAATTACAAGCCAAGACTTAATGAACTCTTTGAACTTTTCGCTAGGTATTGTTTAATTATATTCGTGCTTGTATTTGTGCTTTTAATTCACACACATACACACAAATCGAGTGCAATAAAATTAACCACTACATCAAAGTAATTATCATTTGTAATGGATGAAACATTGTGTTCTATACACGTAAAACGTTTGAATAAATAGTAAATAAGTTTTGAGGGATCACACACACAAAAGGATTCGACCATTCGACAAAAATAAAAAGAAAAATAAAAAAAGGTTTAGTTTTTGTATTGTTCTTTTAAGACTAGAACAACCGAACCGTATTTATCAAGCCAATCGTACATACCTTCACTACTTGTCATTTTGGCCAAGTAACGCTTTATGGTTTCTGTACTACAATTTACCTTTTCGGCACCTGAATTAATTAGCATGGAATGAGATAAACCAACATCTTCATTTTCCATGAATAGACCGGCAACCCATCGCCTAAAATCAGATTCATATCTTTTGCCGGCGGCCATTTCAGGCGTTGCAATTCGTTCAAAAGGTACGGTTGTTTGTGGATGATTCTTTTTGGTATTGCATGACTTACATAAAAATTGCATATTATCAATACCATTGTGGTTGTTGTTGTTATCTCTATGATCAATACATAATTTTGGTGATTCACCATCTAAAGCCAAATTGTTAATGTTACGACAACACATAACGCAAAACTCACCGCCTTGCTTTACTAGGATTTGGCCATACCAAAATTTTCTTTGAGTACTATTCATATTAGTCATTTTTAATCAACCTTTGATTTTTCATATATCGTTGATTATTAAAATATACTTGTAACTTTAGTTTTTGTTTTTTTAGACTAATAACATAATTTTTCATTAATGTATCATTAGTATGATACTTTACGTTCTTTTTTAATTGTAATTGTGTTTTATCTTTAGCAATTGCACCGGCTTTAATATATTGCTGAAATATTCGGCGTACAGTTGGTTGTGGGATTAACATTATATCTGAAACAAAATAAGCACTAAATGATTTACCTTTATTTTCATAAAGAAAATCTAATACTCGTATATCTTGGTTTACCATTCTTCATCACCGGTTGGTACTTGGCCGCTTCGATGTTCTCTTAAATTACGTGATTCAATACGTTCAATTGATTCTTTATGAGAATTAACATCATGCCATAAAAATTGAGTATAATTATAATGATTCAATTTATCAATCCCATAAACACCATGCCTAAAACAATACTAAAGCCAACTAGAACAATTGGTAATGCCACCTTTAACCGTGCTAATGATGCACGTAATTCGGCACCATGTTCATATTCTAAATGATCACGATAAGCATCTTTGGGTAATTCACACTTACAATATTTACAATTGATTATTTTATCGGTCATTTTAATAATTTCCTTAATTCAGGGTAAACAGCACAATAAATTTCCAACTCTTTTTGATAATCTGATTTCATTTTAAATGATCCTTATGTTTCTCTAAAAATCCAAATCCTTCTTTAATGGCGTTCTGTTGCTCTATTCTAATTGCATCAATCATATCTTGGATTTCTATGGTTGATAGTTTGATTTCACGTGTGGATAATATCATTTGTAAACCTAAAGTTAAAACTTCACTTGGTACTTGTTTTACCGCATCGTTTGCTAAAAATGATGCAGTTAAGACAATGGCCTTTTCACGTGGATCAAATTCCATTAGTTTTTAACCTCACATTCAAAAGCATGAAACCTTAAACCACATTTAGAGCATTGAACAACGGCATCTAAATCGGCCTTTTCAATTTCAATTTCACGTATAATCATTTTTACATTGGATAATCTATCATTCACATGCTTTAGTTGTTGTGTCAATTTTACCAATGTTTCTTTATGGTCTTTTAATTCCGCAGTTAATGCACCCCGTTTTTCATTGACTTGCGTTTTTGATAGGGTTTGTTTTTTGGTAAAAAATCTATACCCACAATTAGAACACTTTACTAATAATTTGGCTATATCCACACCCATGTTATAACAATAACTTTAGGTTATAAAAGCATTATGTTATGCCTTTATATCTGCAATTTCTTTTATTTCATCTAACTTACGATAAAATTCAGGCGTACGGTTATCATCATCTAATGCCAACATAATTTGATAAAGAGTTTGATTTAATTTTACTTGTTTTTCATATTTAATATCTTCATCCGTTGATAATTGGATATTTCTAAATTTAAAACCCACAAACGTAACTAACAGGATCATAAGTATAATGAATACAGGTGCAAAAATGTAAAGTGGTATGGCTTCATTGATTAGTAAATAGGCCAACATAATAAAATTAGATGCTTGTAAAATTGGATTTATTGTTACGGCACCAATTCTACTTTCGGAATATCTACGTTTTAAAAATACTTTATCCAATCATGGCACCCTGTATTGATTCAACTAACCATCGTATTAAAATGATTAATTGATATAAGCATGAGTGTTCACATCCGATTGCTTTAGATTCGGCGGTGGCTTTAGCAATTGATTCGGCGGTATGATAACCGGTTACTTCAATGGGCGGTAATGATCTTTGGTATGGTAATACCACATAATACATCAATGCAAACATCATACCATTAAAGGCGGCCGCAAACATTGAAATAAACATTGGAAAGTGTGTATGTTTACAAACAGTAACAAGGCCGTTTATGGTGTTACATTTTTTACATCTTAGTTGAGGGGTGATATACGGGATGTTATCATAGTTATCAACTAATTCAATGAATCTGATTATGAAAAATAATGCAACGGTGAATATTGGAAATAATACCAAATTTGTTAAATGTCCATCGACATAAAATAATTCAATCAATCTTTACAACTTTGGAATTTGAATATACAAAACTCTTTGATATACTCTAAACGTTTATCATCCTTGTATTTTTGGGATGTTGTTATATCTTGATAGGTTGCGTTTGTTGTTATGTATTCAACATTGATAAATGATGTTTGGGATTCATCGCAATTATTACGCATTAGATTAATGGTATCGGCTAACAATAATTCATATTTATCGGCGTTTACTATTGCATATTTACACGCATCATCAATGTAACGATCATGGTATAAGATTCGTGCAAAATCTTTGGTTTGGTTTAATACCTGAATGGCTTTAGTTTGTGTAGTATTTCCAAAAGTTGAATTTACCATTACATCAATGTATTCAAATTCTTGATGTTGCACCAAGTTTTGTGCATCGGTATATGTATCAAAGTTTGGCCTTAATTCAATCATCTTAATACGGCTTAGCATTTCACGTGGCGGATCTACAAATAATCTAATTTGTGTATCTATATCATAAAATTTGTAATTATTTGAAACACTTGTATCAAATCTATGAAAATATCCGTTATCATCGGTTCCAAACTTACCGCTAACATCGGTATTTGATGTATCTAATAATATTAATTGTTTGTATGTTGGACATGTGGAATTTATACCGGCCTTGTGCATAGTTATACAAACATTAGAATTAACAATACCGATTTTCTTTACTAACTTTGATGTATCATAATCAGGTATGATTTTTACATTCTGAATTAAACTGATTAAATTCTTTATCTCTTTTGTAATATCGGATTTTTCTCTTAACAGATCAAATAATTCATTACGTGAATCTTGATAATCTTGTATAGCGTGTTCATAATTTAATTGGGCGGTATCAATTGCTTCTATGGCATCCCATTCTGATTGCAATTGTTGTTTAATTTCTCTTAGAATATTCTTTTTATCATCAATTAATTTCTCATTGGTATTAATTTCAACATGTTTGGCATCAATATCATCATTAATAGTTGGCAATTCATTACGAAAAGTATCTAAATCATCTTCATACTGTTGTAATTCTAATCGTGTTTCGGCATGTACTGATTGATTGCCAAAAAAGTATATCAAAAGCATTATGATGATTGCAGCAACAATGCCAAACAATACGCCCTTACCGGCCGCACCGCCTTTAGATTTATGTCTATGTGGTTTATTCTTAGTCATTCGATAATAACCGCCTTTGGACACCGTGAGCATTGATAAACTCGTTGAGATTGCCAAAAAAACGTTAAATGCAAACATTTACTTTCTTTTAAATCACGCATTACATCAATACACCCTGTTTAACTAATTGTGGCCGGATGTATTTTAATTCTTTTACTTCAAGTAATACATTAGATAGTAACCAAGAAATACCACATTCAGAATGAAATAAGATTACTTCACGCCGGTAACCTTTACCACTATGAAAATCAGCATGACCAAACGCCATACCGATTTGATCGGCTAAATCATTTGGTTCTTTTAATGCGAATCGGCATTTGATATATCTGCATGTATGATTACGTTCAATATTGTTTAAATCCTTGAATTTTTTTATCTTACGGTAAACTTCACTAATTTCTTGATCAATCTTTTGTATTGATTTGAATTTTGGTATTGGTACACCGTTTTCTTTTGCTTGTTTCATGGCTTCACGTTGTTCGGAAAAATTTGCAGATTTATCTTTTTGATTCTTTAATGATTCAATTTGTTTATAGAGTTTGCCTTTAGGATAAGCGATCAAACTTTTGTAACCATTTTCCTTTTCAATACAAGCATTTACAATATCATTACTATGATCTTGGCATAAGTGAAAAGTGCGATTCACTCTTTGATGTGGATCGTAATACCAAAAATAAGATGATTCGGTGGCATCACGGCCGCATCTAACACCGGTGGCGGTTCTGGCTTGGCAGAAAGTCATTTAAAATAAATCCATGTGATCATCTTTTAATAAATATTCAATCTCATAACGCCTTGCACGTATCAACTTAACAAAATCTTTATCATTATTGTACCTAATTTGCATCTTAATTAAAAATGCTTGACGTAATAATAAAACAATACGTAAGTTTAATTGATCATAATTCATTATACATAACTATCCACTTCGGCTTGTTTTAATTTCTCTAACACACTATTAATATCAATTTTTAATTTATCCAATACCTCACGTTCATGTTTTTCAATTTGCTTTTTAATTATTGCATCAACATAATCATCGGTGATCATATATCAAGCACCATATCTTCACGTGTTACAATAAAATCAATAGGATTCATTTTTTCATTCGTGCCAAACATATAAACGGTTTTTCCCTTTACGGTTATCTTATATTGATAATATTCTTGTTTCATCTTTTCAAACACCTTTTACAACTAACACATGTATCATCAAAAGGAATTTGCAACAAGCCGCACCATCTACAATTAATTATTGGACTAACTAACAAATTATTTCACCGCAATATGCACAAAAATTCCATGTCTTTTTATTTTCCTTATGAATAATAGGACATAATTCTTTATTATAATCATTCATTATCGCTTAACCTCCTAGTATGTGATTTATCTTTTGATACTGCTATACACATTCTAATCGCTAAGGATGTTTCTCTTTTATTCAATTTCTTTATCCCTTTTTGATTCAATATACCCTTTATACTGCATGATACCTTTTATTCTTATTAAAAAATGCGGTTGTGTCGCTGACCATTTATTATTAGTGAATTTTAAGCGGCCTTTAATCCATACAATATCATCATACCAATAATGTAAATCGTGAAAAAATTGTTGATCAGTTTTACAAGGTAATAATAAAAATGATGTTTTACCTTTTTTTGATTCTGATATTGCTTTATAGATAAAATTTTCAAACAATGGTTTAGAGTATGGTGGATTAATGTAATTGTATTTGGCCCACTCGATACTTAATCCATCAAATTGAGGATTCAATGGACATGGATCAAACATATCTTCTTTATTTACATTCCATGTATCTTTAATAATATCATAAACTCTTTTGGGCGTTAGGTGCACATCGCTTTTACTTGGTGGCATATATGATGTACCGGTACATGTACGGCATATACCATTTTTAGTATCGGTACGATTACCGCATTTGTTTTTACATTCAGGTATCATTTTGATGACCACCCACAAAACTTACAAATACTATCTAAGGCATGAAACCAAAACTTATCATTCTTACAAGTAGGGCATAAAGTCATAATCTTTTAACCCCGCATAATTTACTATGATTAGCCATTTGTGCACCGGCCACTAAACCACATACGTTACACTTGTTTGCATTTGGTACACCGTGTTCATCTAAATCTGATATTAATAATCGGGGTTTCATTTTTTACATCCTTTTAAAACTTGATCCTTATGTTTTCTTGATACATGAGATATTAACGGTTGTTGAGTTGCGTACCATTCAGAACAATTTGTAAAAGGACATTCAAACATCATAAACACCATATTCATTAGTTGGTTTTACATCAACAATAAAGGCCGCACCGGTTTCTTGATCTATTCGGTGGGATGTGGTAATTAATGATAATTGATTTTTAGTGTACTTTTGCTTTTTTGTTTTGGCTAATTTCATTTTGAAACCTCACTATAAGATGTAATGACCAATGCAGAATGAACACGTAAACCATCTTGAACCAATCCATGATATTTAATATCAATTAATTCAAAGTGTGGTAATTTTCGTACGGTTTCAAGAAAATCATTAATCTGTTCATCTAATGGTGCATTATCATTTGTAAAATGTTTTGTTTTAAACACGTTATCTGTATAACATACTTGTATAAAGGTGTATTGTTACTTGTATAACATCTACTTTGTTTTTTTATCTATATACTCTATACCGGCCGAACAAAAGAAACCAACAAAACCAAGCGTAAAAATATACATTAGAAATAAAGAAGTGTCATACATTAGAAAAATGGTAACTCTTTAATTTTCTTCTTTTTTGGTGCATGAACTTTTCGATCTCGTTTGGATAATTTCTTTACCTTTTCTTTACCGTAAATTGTTTCACTTCTATTATACACGCCAACTAATTTTACTTCGGACATATTGCCAATGTAGGCTTTTTTGTTTTTACCTTTTGATTTTGATACTACTTCTTTACGTTCAAATTCTTTTATGAATGGCATTGGTCTTTTAGTGGTTGTTGGATCACGTGATCTATTAATCACGGGTGTGTGTTTTAATTTAGGTGGGTTGATTACTTTGGTTTTAAGTTTAGAAGGCTGTTTTAATTTCTGTTTTTGTACTAATGGTTGTTTTAACTTTGGTGATTGTTTTTGTTTTAACTTTTGTGCCTGATCAAATTTGTATTTTTGTACCGGTGTTTGTTTATACTTTTGGGCTTGTGCGGTTTTTTGTTTATACATTTGTAAAGGTGATTGTTTTTGTTTCTGTTTGGTGACTTGTGCTTTTAATTGTGCTTGTACTGATAGTGAAACAAGGCCGTAAGATTGTTTTAGTTTTGATTTTAGTATTTGTTTTGTTTTTGGCTTTACTATTTGGATTTGTTTAGGCTTTACTTTTTGTATAGATTTTACTGATTGTTTTTGTGTGGTTTTTTGTACGGTTTTTTGTATAGTCTTTTGTTTAGTGATTGTACCCACGCCGGATTTATCATAAGAGATTGTACCGCCTGATGCTTTAACATCTTTGGCAATTTGTTCATCGGATTTAAAGCGGCTTTTCTTTACAGGTGTTGATGAAAAGATATTTGTCGATGATTGTACCGGTGCTTTTGGTGATTCACTTATTGGTTTACTTGGCTTAGTTGATACATAATTTGCCTTGCTTGGATATTGTGATTTGAATATGGCATTATCAGAATAATCTATTTCATTTGCACGGGTGGCCGGTTTGGTTTCCAAATCTTTATACAAATCTTTTAACGGGCGTGGTTTTGTTACTTCGGCTTTAGACATGGCACCGGCAAGGCTTGTACCAAGTGGTACGGATCTTACATTAAATGATAATACCGGTTTATTAGTTGATGAATAACGGCCACCGCCAAAACGTTCGTATAAAAATTTCTGTTTTAATTTGGCGGCACTTTCGGCACGGCCTTTTAATTTTTGGGTTTGCTGTAACGGGGATAATTTATTCCAATCTTTAGTACGTTGTGCTATTTGTTGTGCTTCCCATCCGGCCATTTTGGTGGATTTTAATTGTTGCATGGTTGTACCGGCTTCCCACTTTGGCGATTTACCGGCTAGGTTCTTTAAATGATCCAACGGTGTTTTATAAACAACTTGTGTTGATCCTGATCCGGTTTTCATAAAGGTTTTCAAAAACGTTGGCGATTCAAGTAAAATTTTTGGTGTATTGATTGAAGGTTTACCACCTACTAATAAAATTGCGGCGGCACCGGCCGGTGATCCTTCACCGTATTTCTGCATATAACTTGGTATGCCTTCGGGGTTTTGTAATGCGGTTTGTGTAATGGTGTTTGGTATTTCCATTGATTTGAATTGTGGTTTATCAAACTGTAATGTACTTTTACCTTCAAGGCCTTCGTAAATTGATTTTGCTGATGATCCTAAAAGAGCATAAACATTATAGTTTGTTTTTGATATTACATTACCATCTTTATCCAAACCGGTATTTGTTGTAAGATATTCTAATTTTGTATTTAATATTGAAGGCCCTTGTGCTTCACCTCTAAAGTTAGCGGTTTGTATTTTCTCATGCCATACATTAGATACATAACCTAATGTGGCCAAACCTTCTTTAGCACCTTCAAGTATGGCCGATTTGATTAGGGTACTTGGATAATATCGTGTTACACTATCAATGTTTGATTGTTCATTATCAATTACTCTAAGTGATTTTTCTATACCTTTATCAATTAATTTTTGTTGTGGTTCTTTTGGTACGGCAATATCTTTTGATGCGTACGGTATGCCCGTAATATAATAAGCGGTTTCTGTTTGGGTTTCTGGGCGTTGCATGTTTTGAGATTGTGGTTCGTAACCTAATGCACCGGCAATTTTTATTGATCCCCTTCCGGTTTGTGCATTAAATGAATCACCGGTATTTTTATTTGTATAAATGGCCGCACGTGAATATTCAAAAGTTTCAGGTTTTGCAGTTAATCCTTGTATCTTTATCATGGTTTCTTTTGTTACGGGTTTACCGGTTGATTCTTTAACAACACCTTCAAGTATGGGTGCCGTTGGCGTTGTGGTTGATTTGTATTGATCATAGAAATTTGATAACGCTAAGGTTTCTTTTTGTCTTAATAGTAATGCGGGTTTTTGTGGTACAAAAGAAACACCGGTTAAGGTTGCACGATTATCGGCTTTAGTTAATGTTTTTCCTAAAACCGTTGGAATTGCGGCCGGTGGCGTTGGTTTTATTTCAGAACGCCGTGCTAATTCTTTTTGTGAAAACTCACGAATATCAGTACCACCAAAATTAGTTATTGATTTTGTATAATCATCAATGTTCACACTATACTTTTCGGCGGCTACTCTTGCATTGGCTTGAGCATTTTTAATTGATACTTCACGTGCACGTTGTTTTTGTGTTTGTTGTCGTGTTAATTCATTTTGGTATCGTGTTGATAAAGATACACTTGGATCTTTTTGCCACTCTCTATACCATGATCCGCCTAATGCGGTTACACTTGGATAATTATAATTAAAAGTGGCTTGTTGTACCTCAACTGATTTAGCGGCACTTATCTTATCACGTTGGCGATACCAATCTTGTACGGCCGATACTGATGCTTTAGTTTCAGTTGTGTTATATCCTTTTAATTCTGATTTACCGGTATATCTATTTGTATAATAGTATGGTACCTTTACGGATCTACTTGGTGCGGTTAAGCCAATGGCTTCATATTGTGATTGATATTTTGCATCAATGCCTGATATTTGTAAATCAAAGGCGGCTTTAGATTCGGCTTTAGCCTTTTCTTTATCTTCTAATGCTTTTGCTTCGGCTTTTTGTAAATCTTCTTGGCGTTTAACTTCGGTTTCATAAGCGGCTAATGCCTTTTCATATTCTTTAGTATCTGATTCATGTTTTGCTAAATCCTTTTCATATTGTGCCATTTCTTCATCATATTTCTCTTTGGCTTCTTTTTGTTGTGCCGGTGATATTGTTTGTTGATATTGTGCTTGATCTTGTGATAATGTTGCACGTGTTTCAACCATGCCTTTTTATGTTATTGCCTGAATTAAAATATATTGGCGGATTACTCTATTATTGAGTTTATTGTTTATGGTGGTATTGCTTATTTAGGCGTGGCTTTACTTATGGTATCTGTATTATTAAATCCGCCAACTTCAAGAAGTTTTGCCGGTGCTCGTTCGGTATTCTTATCACCTTCAATAATCTGTATGGGATTGTTGATATTTGCATCGGGTAATATTACTATGGAATATAAAGACACGACAATAAACGAATTAGGATATAATGTAACTAACACAAATCAAATCATATCAAACAGTACCACAACGATTAATGAAGCAGATAAATTTATTCTAGTTGATCCGGTTTGGACATACGTACACATGGGTTTCTTTATGATATTAATTGTGTATATCTTTATTCAGATATTACAGATATTATTAAAGCCTGAATGATATAGTTATTCTATCTATTATATAACAAAATGTTAT
>Ga0233415_10000282_pt1 | contig 24518 bp, 16 predicted proteins | sample Na_anoxic_12_MG_FD_188631 | JGI IMG/M metagenome (GOLD analysis project Ga0233415, IMG submission 188631) | Seawater microbial communities from Saanich Inlet, British Columbia, Canada - Na_anoxic_12_MG | ecosystem: Environmental > Aquatic > Marine > Inlet | place: Canada: British Columbia... | reverse complement strand
TAATTTATCAATAAAACATTTGCAAAAATCCTTTGGATTAACATTTACCTTTTCTTCACTCTTTATTTGTTTTAACATTTTTAACCATTCTTTAACTAAATCAAAATTATTTTTTTCTGACAATATTGTTGATTGTTGTAAAAAAGTTTCATCTTCTAAAGTTAGAAAATCCAGATTAACTATACATTGAATAATTGAATTCATGTAACAAGTATTCCCCAGATTAACAATACCATTATTCATATTATATTAGTATATAATTATAATAATACTCTTAAATATATATTCAAATTTAATTACTATAAACTAGTCCACCCATACCACTCATTATCCTTAAAACATTATAATTAACTCCATATATATTATATTCATTTGAAATATATCTATTTTTAGTTTCCTTACATAAACTTGTATAATTTATAAATAATTGTGCTGATTCTATCCTTGAAAAATTACATGTCCCTGAAGGTTGATGATCTTCTGGTTTTAGAGAAAATGAATAAACTGCTATAGTATCATTCGTCCAACCTTGCGAAAATTCATTAAAACTATGTGATGCATTAAAACCTAATTCATAAACATCAAAAGATGGTGTTGGTAATGGTTTTCCAGAATGATAATCATATATTTGCTGTTGTGTAAAATATTCTAAATCTCTTTCAGTAAATCTATCTAATCCATTTAATTTAATTTGGTATTTTATTGGATTATCATAATATCCATTTGATGCATTTTTATCATAATGACTACCTAATAAATTTTCTTGAAATCCAGACTGTTTATCATATTTTGCTGTCCATATTAGTTCTTTAATAGGATGATTAAATTTAATTTCAAAATAATTTATAGGTTGAAAAATATCACCCAAAGGACCTTTAATATGTTGATGTTGAACTTGTTCAATTAAGTATTCATGACTTATTTGTGCAAATCTCCTACGTTCATCAGAATCTAAATAAATATAATTAGCCCATAATTCATTTTTATATAAATTAATTCCAGCACTACCATTTACACCATTTACACTTAAAGCTGCTTTATTTATATCCATTATAATATCAACATCATGATATTGAAGAGAAACTAATGGTAAAGATACACCAGTAGATTTGCAAAACCAAAACCTTAATGGAACAATAGCATTGAATTTTACAGTTGGTTTAAAATTATTAATTTGAGAACTATTTACTTTGATACTATTAAAATCAAAATGACACATACCACCACTTTTAGACATTTTTTGAAATTTAGTACCTTCCATTGTTCCAATATTACCAATAACACCATCATTATTATTTTCAGTAAGTTGAGAATATATTTCTAACCATTGACCTGTTTGACAATCTATTTTCATGCCACCAATATTACATTGTATAGTATCAATAATATTATGTGTTGGATTCCATATTACTTGATTATTATTTGATAAATTCGTTATTGTGATATCTTCTCCTTCTGGTAATATACAAGGCCACTTATCTATACCATTATCATTGCCACTATTATTATAATATGAACAATCCATAGTCATATTTAAATATAAATTAGAAACCATATCAGCATTCTTACTAATTTTCCAATTAAACCTTTCAATATTATTTAAATTATTTTCAACTATACCATCATTTCCTTCCCATATTTGTTGAACAGATTCCATAGAAAAATTTGTATATCTTCTATAGACAACTTTAAAAAAAGTTACTTGTGGATTCCCGGTTAAATATATATCTTGTTCCCCATGGGCAACTAATTGCATTAATCCGCCAGTCATATATAACTTATAATTATTATTATTTATATTAAAAAATTAATTACTATACGCTAACCCCCCCATACCACTCATTATCCTTAAAACATTATAGTTAATAGCATATATATCATATTCATCACAACAGCAATGATTATTATCACCCACTTGGACATTTGGTGCATTATTAATAACTAATCTAGCACTATCTATTCTTGAAAAATTACATGTCCCTGATGGTTGATGTTCCTCTGGTTTTAGAGAAAATGAATAAACAGCAATAGCATCATTAGATGCTTGTCCTAAACCTGTCTGTAGTACAGCTTGTTTATATTTATCTTGTTCTATTGTTTCTATAGCTGTCGGTTTTACAAATTCATCATGCTTATGTGTAGTGTTATTTGAATAAAAAGATATTGAAGGTGGTTCATTATCAGTAATACATGAAATATCTTCAATTGTATAAGAATCTCCTGATCCAACTGGTGTTCCTGTATGATAATCATATACTTGTTGTTTAGTATAATATTCCAATGGTCTGGCACTCATCCTTTCTTGACCATTTAATATTAATTGATATGTAATATTATTGTTTTGTAATTTATCTAAATAATAATCATCTGTCTTATAATTTGCTGTTCCACCTGGTAATCTACCAAATAACCCTGTTCTATCATTTTGACCACCGGTCCATATAATTTCTTTAACTGGATGATTAAAATTTAAATTTAAATCACCACCAGTATTTAAAAATTTTTGATGTTGAATTTGTTCAATTAAATATTCATGACTTACTTGAGCAAACCTTCTCCTTTCATCTGTGTCTAAATATATGTAATCGGCAAATAATCTATTGCATTCATATTCTAATTTATTTCCTAAACATAAAGCATTATTATCGGTAGCATCTTTCTTTAATTCTATGTTAACCTTAACTTCATGATATTGTAAAGCTATTAAAGGCAAAGCTAACCCAGGATTTCTACAGAACCAAAACCGCAATGGAACATAAGCATCAAATTTAGTATTAGTATCTCCATTAATATCATCAAGTGATATAACAATAGCATTTGATTGTCCAGAACCAACTTTATCAACTACACTTCCAAAACTTGTTACAATCACACCACCACCTCTAGACATGTTTTGGAATTTAGTACCCGTATTAGGTCCAACTATTCCTAAATTACCACCACTATTTGGTTCTGTTAATTGAGAATATACTTCCATCCATTTTCCAGTTTGTCTATCAATCATTTGTCCTCCTATTTCAACTTCAACAAGTTCTATTCCAGTATGTGTTGGATTATATACAAAAGCGCCACCATTCTTTATAATTTGTTCAGAAACATTATTCTTACTTTCCTTTGTATTTATAACATTAATAGTTTGTTGTAAATATAATTTATAGACTAAATCACCATTTCTACTTATAGTTGATGTTGCTCTACCACATAATGCGTCGCCACACCAAACTTGTTCAATAGACTCCATTGAAAAATTGGTATGTCTTCTATAAACTGTCTTAAAATATGTTATTTGTGGATTACCTGTTAAATATATATCTTGTGCTCCATAAGCAACCAATTGCATTAATCCTCCACCCATTATAATACTATTATAAATATTATAATATTAAAAAATATTATGTTAAAAATTTAAATTACTTAGTAATTAATACTCTAGTTAAATTACTTAGTTGCTGTAGGCAAGACCACCCATACCACTCATGATACGGAGGACATTGTAGTTAATAGCATAGACATCATACTGGTCGCAGCAGCAGCAGTTCTTGCCACCAACTTGGACATTAGGCGCGCCATTGATGACGAGCTGAGCATTGTCAATTCTCGAGAAATTGCAAGTTCCAGATGGTTGGTGTTCTTCAGGTTTGAGGGCAAACGAGTAAACAGCAATGGCATCGTTGGAAGCTTGACCTGGACCAGTCTGCTGGGAAACAGCCCATACAGCGCTGTTCTCGGCGAGCCAGCCATTCATTCCGGATACCCCGGATGACGTGCAAGAGGAGTTCGCTACAATTGGTTCCGATAGTAACCAATCTGGGCAGGTCGAGGCGGCAGTGTTAGAAGCACCACCGAAAGCATAGGATAATCCACATGATGTATTGAGGACATACGAGTCACCCGAGCCGACAGGGGTACCGGTGTGGTAATCGTATACCTGCTGTTTGGTGAAGTATTCTAATGGTCTTAGGGACATACGGTCGTGACCATTTAATTTAAGCTGGTAGGTTACACCGGCGCCAGGTCTTCCATTAGCTCTGTAGTAATCGTGCGATTCATAGTCGGCTGTGCCACCCGGTAGGATACCGAATAGACCAGTTCTGTCATTCTGGCCACCAGTCCAGATAAGTTCCTTAACGGGGTGGTTGAAGTTGAGGTCAAGAGAGCCACCGGTGTTTCTGAAGTTCTGGTGCTGAACCTGCTCAATGAGGTATTCGTGGCTTACCTGCGCGAAGCGGCGTCTTTCATCAGTGTCTAAGTAGATGTAGTCAGCATATAGTCTGTTGCAATCATATACGATGTTGTTTCCTTCGCATAGAGCCTGGGCGCTAGTGGCCTGCTGTTTCATCGACATAATAACTCTGACTTCGTGATACTGTAGAGCAATTAATGGTAGAGCTAGACCAGGGTTTCTGCAGAACCAGAACTGAAGAGGAACGTAGGCATCGAATTTAGTTCTGATAACATCTTCACCAGCGTTTCCTCCTCGAGGAGCTTGTCCTGGGTAAGCCTCGCCACCGGGGTTGCCTAGCGCTTTAACAACAGCATCCGCTTGTCCAGATCCAACTTTGTCAACCCATCCACCGAGGGAAGTGACAACACAGCCACCACCTCTAGCCATATTCTGGAATCTGGTTCCAGAGTTAGGACCAACAACACCTAGAACACCAGCATCATTCGGCTCAGTTAACTGAGACCAAACTTCCATCCATTTTCCAGATTGTCTGTCAATGCACTGACCACCAATTTCAACTTCAATCATGTCAATACCAGTGTGGGCCGGGTTGTATACAACAACGCCTCCATGTTCTATGCCTTCGACACAGCATTGTCCACCTAGAGTATTCGCTAACGCCTTGCAGGTAGTCTGTACCATAGCAGTTTGCTGTAGATATAATTTATGGACTAAATCACCGTTTCTTGAAATAGTCGCCGTGGCGCGGCCGCATAGAGCATTGCCGTTCCAAGTCTGCTCGATCGATTCCATCGAGAAGTTAGTGTGTCTACGGTAGACAACTTTGAAGAAAGTAATTTGAGGGTTACCCGTTAGGTAAATGTCTTGAGCGCCATAAGCTACGAGTTGCATTAATCCTCCTCCCATTGTTTTATACTTATACTTAGAAAAAAATTTTAAATAAATTAATACGCGGATTATAATCCGAACCCCAATGAAGAAAATCCAGACATAATTCTTAAAATATTATAACTTACACCATAAATATCATATTCTATACAACAATCACCAACATCTAATGGAGCATTTTCAATATGTAAACATATATTATCTAACCTTGAAAAATTTGTAGTCCCACTTGGTTGATGTTCGTCTGGCTTAATAGCAAATGAATATACTGCTATTGTATTATTTGATGCTTGACCTGGTCCTATTTGATTTAATATTGCATCCCATGGTGATTTTCCAGGTAAATAATATATCCCACTTACACTTACTTCAGTATCTGAATTACTTGAAGATATAGCATATTTTAAACCATATCCTTTACAATCTCCATCTTTTAAAAGAACATGCGATTTACCACTACCAACCGGTGTCCCCTTATGGTAATCATATACTTGTTGTTTTGTATAATACTCCAATGGTCTTGCACTCATGCGATCTATTCCATTCATACTTATTTTGTAATTTACTGAATCAGATTTACCACCTATTCTATAATAATCATTTGTTTGATAATCTGTTGAACCACCTGGTAATAAACCAAATAAACCAGTTCTATTATGTTGACCTGCTGTCCATATTATCTCTTTAACATTATTACTAAAATTTAAGTCTAGATTTCTTCTTTCATTATTTATAACAGTTTCTTGAACTTGTTCTATTAAATATTCATGAGTTGAATTATAGAAACGTCTCTTTTCATCACTATCTAAGAATATATATCCAGCATATAAATCATTCTTTTCAACACTTATGTATGAACCATAATTATCTAAATTATTATTATTTAATGCTTCTTTTTTAAATCTCATCTTAACACTGACTTCACTATTATCTAAACATACTAATGGAATAACACTACCTATATCTTTACAAAACCAAAATCTTAATGGAACATAAGCATCGAATTTTGTTTTAATAGGACAATTAATAATACCTGAATTATTTGCTATACTTATTAAAGCATTTTTTATAGTTTCTGAATGACCACCACTATATTTATCTACTAAATTCCCGATTCCATTTACTACTACACCGCCACCCCTAGCCATATTCTGAAATCTAGTTCCATTATTTGGTCCAACACATCCTAACATTCCTGCACTATTTGGTTCATTTAATTGAGCATAAACTTCCATCCATTTTCCAGATTGCTTATCAATACATTGTCCTTTAATATCAAATTCAACATAATCTATAGCAGTATGGGTTGGATTATAAATAAATACACCTCCATTATTTTTAATATTACTAAAACAAGTATTAGATATAGAACCAGAAACTGCTATTTCTGATAATCCATTAAATACATCTGCTATGTGAGATACATTTTGCATTACTGATAAAGTTTGTTCAAGATATAATGTTTGCAATAAGTCCCCTGATTTAGATATAGTGCTTTTAAATTCTATATCCGATGTTAGTGAATTACCATTCCATATTTGTTTAATGGATTCTGTAGAAAAATTAGTATGTCTTCTAAAAACTGTTTTAAAATATGTTACCTGAGGGTTACCTGTTAAAAATAAATCTTGAGCACCGCTTGCTACTAATTGCATAGTTCCTCCTCCTCCACTTGGCATATAACTAATATATATTATATTATAATTCATATTATATTACGAGTTTAATTACTATACGCTAATCCTCCCATACCACTCATAATCCTTAATACATTATAATTAATAGCATATACATCATATTGATCACAACAACAATCAATTTTACCTCCAACTTGTATATTAGGAGATCCTTCAATTACTAATCTTGCATTATCTATTCTTGAAAAATTACAAGTTCCTGATGGTTGATGTTCTTCTGGTCTTAGAGAAAACGAATATACAGCGATAGCATCGGTTGACCCTTGACCCACTGTTGCATTGTGTATTATTGTTTTATAAACTGTATCACCACCAGATGTTGGTAATTGTGTTGATATAGCTTCTGGTCTTAATAATCTCCCTAGACCATTAACAGGATTTGTTTCTGGGTAACTATTAAGTGTCATGTCTTTAGTTTTTATCATATTATTAAAATCATCGACATCGTCAAAATTATTTTTAAAATCATCATCTTTAGGACAAGGATAACCCGAGGCGGTGACATCATCTGTAGGTTCTTTATTTTCTAAACATACCTCTTTTAGTTTGCTAACCATGTCTTGATATAAACTATATTTAGCACCATTTTTATAAATGGGGTATGGGTGTGTTTCAGAACAATTTTCAGTGAAAGAAGTTCCAGAAACACCTTCAAAAACAGGCCATCCAAAATAACTATATTTTTCAGGTATATCAATGAATTTTCCCCAAGATACTTTACACTCTGATCCCTTTATATCATCCCATTTCTCATCAACTATATTTGAACCAACCCATTGAGGATCTGAATTTAAATCGGTTAATGTAACATATTGGGGACTTCCACCAGAATTGCCGGAAGAATTTATTCGTGTGATACCTAAGCGTTCAGCAAGGGCTCCCAACCCTGAACCACTTGAACAATTACAAATTTTTAAACTATTTAATGATGGATAATTATCAGTATCCAATACTTCATGCCAGGTATCTTTTGTTATACCAACCTGACCATATTGATTACTTGCATTTGTAAATTCAAAAAATCTATCATCTGCTAACCATAGTTTGTTTTCAAATGCTTTGTTAGCAATACTAATTAATTCCATTTCTACCATAGATACAAAATGTGTAGCAATTCTGGCACAAGCTTTATTTGTTAAACGGTAACCACTTTTAAAATAAGTAGACTGATCCTCGAAATTCCAGAATCCTATATTACAACTAGCATTTGTTGTTTCAGGGTTAATTTTATCTGTATTAGATCCTGATGAATCATAGCATTCCCATAATATGATTGGTTCTAATTGATTTACACCTGGTAATATATCACTGCAACTTATTGCTTTGCTTACAGATAAAGACGATTTACACCAGTAATCATCTTTTAATGGCAATAATGTCGATATATATAATCCTTTATTACCACTTCCATTCTCAATTTGTTCTTCTGTATAAGCTTCATATTCAAATTTTGATTTATCACCTTCTTTTAATGGATAATAATTGTTATAATTATTTTTTGGTACTATTTTATCAGTGCCACTCTTTAAATTATGTGCTGTTCTATTATTATTTGGGAATAATGGAGTATCAACCCACCAAACATTGCTAGACATAGAACCAGATTCAGAACAATTATAACAACTATATAAACTATCGTTTATATCACCACTATTTACCATTTCAGTTGTTTCTGTTTTATATTGATAAAATTGATTACTAACACTTGTATAACCATTTCCATCTAATATAGGTATATCACTATCACCTTCTTTTAATTGTGCGGGCCATCTTGCACTTCTAAAACTGTCATATGCTGTCCCGGCGCCTGTCGTCACATTTTCATTATATGTTGTAGGTTTGTATGTTAGCCAAGAACTCTGTGAAAATTCACTATAATAACTCTTTAAGACACTATCATTTACATTGATAGGATGACTCTCAAATGATATATTACAACAACCACCGTTTATATAATGTGTTTCACTTATATTAATAGTATCACCTACACTTGCATTCATATCTGATATTTTGGAGCTAGAATAAATTGGACCATATTCATCTAAAAAGAACCTATCACTTTCACGTTGCTCATATACTCTTTTACATGTCCCCGCTGTTTGGTCTCCAAATAATGTAACGGATTCTAATTTTACTTGATCAAATGTTTTAACTTTATAATAAACTGTTGAGCCATTACACAAAACAGAGCTCGCACTAGGGTCAGGACCATCGACTATATATGATAATTTTGTAATATCTTTATTATCATTGGTTAAAGTTGTTCCATTTTGAAGATTCATCAAATGATTTAAATTTAATCTTAAGAATACCCCAACACCTTCTGTAGTTCCCCCACCACTACCTGAATTAGACCCATTATATGCTAATCCACATTCACCATTTAAGAAATATGAATCTCCAGAACCAACTGGGGTTCCTGTATGGTAATCGTATACTTGTTGTTTAGTATAGTATTCTAATGGTCTAGCACTCATTCTTTGGTGGCCATTCAATTCTAAATGATATTTAGTATTTGCCCCAGGGGCGCAATCTTTTCTATAATAATCATTTTCTAAAAAATCTGTAGAACTACCCGGTAATCTACCAAATAAACCAGTTCTATCATTTTGACCTCCTGTCCATATAATTTCTTTAACTGGATGATTAAAATTTAAATTTAAATCTCCCCCTGTATTTAAAAACTGTTGATATTGGACTTGTTCGATTAAATACTCATGACTTACTTGAGCAAATCTTCTCCTTTCATCAGTATCTAAATATATATAATCAGCAAATAATCTATTACATTCATATTTAATATTAGATCCAAAACATAAAGAAGATTCATTTACTGCTTGCTCTTTCATAGATAATATAACCCTTACTTCGTGATACTGAAGGGCGATTAATGGTAAAGCTAATCCGGCATTATTGCAAAACCAAAACCTTAATGGAACATAAGCATCAAATTTTGTTATGGCTTCTGTTTCACCATTATATTTAAATAATTGTTCTATAATACTTGTAGGATCAGTATCAAATTCATCTAAGAATGTTTCGAATGCTAGAGAATCTCCAGAACCAATTTTATCTACTACAGAACCTAATCCAGTTACAACTACACCACCACCTCTGGCCATATTCTGAAATCTAGTCCCTGTATTTGGTCCAACAATACCTAATATACCAGCACTATTCGGTTCAGTTAATTGAGATATAACTTCCATCCATTTCCCAGATTGTCTGTCAATCATTTGACCACCGATTTCAACTTCAATATTATTAATACCTGTGTGAGCTGGATTAAAAACAAATGAACCACCATTTTTCATATTTGGATTACTAATATCACACCTTTCTCCAATAATATCAGATATTGATTGTTCTAAAGCTTCTTTAGTATATCTAACTGATAATGTTTGTTGTAAATATAATTTATGGACTAAATCACCATTTCTACTTATAGTTGCTGTTGCACGCCCACACAATGGATCTCCATTCCAGGTTTGTTCAATCGATTCCATTGAGAAATTAGTGTGTCTACGGTAGACAACTTTAAAAAAAGTTATTTGTGGATTACCTGTAAGGTAAATATCTTGTGCTCCATAAGCTACCAACTGCATTAATCCTCCACCCATTTATATTATATTATATTATATTTAAATATAAAAAATTTCACATAATTACCTTAAAAAAGATTATTAAATAATATTACTACTAAAATACTTTCTCCAAAAGTTAACGGTTTAAATTCACAACTGTAACCCATATTATTTCTAAGAACAGGGAAAACCTTATTATATGACCACTGGACTAGTAATACTTTTATAAAAAATATTACTACAATAGTAAAAAATATACCAGAACTATTAAAGTTCATTGATTTTTCTAGTTTTTTGCTAGCTGCTCCTCCAAGCATAGTTAACATGTTATAATATGATATATATTTTTATTTATTTATATTTTTCCATTTTTCCATATAATTTTTTATCTGTTTCTAAATATTCTTCAAATATTTTATTATTTTCTTCTAATGATGATTCATTTAAATCTAATACTTGTTTTACTGGATTCATAATTTGATTCGTTATATAAAATCCATAATCAATTGTTTGTTTATTCTTTTCTATATATTCTGGATGTTCTATACGATTTCCTTGAAGTATTGATTTTTTTCTATCTTTACCTTTGTTCTTACCACTTTTATATTGATTATTTCTATCAAATACTATATCATAATCAATAATATCTACATAAGCATATGGAATTCTATCATTAGATTTTGGCTTATTACCTGGATCTCTTTCAGCAATTCTATCTGCTAATACTTTATGTGCCACACCCTTTGGATTTTTATAATCTGCCCTCAATGATTTTGATATTATAAAATAATTTATTGGAAATTCCCCCTTACTTATATCTAATAATGTGTTCTTTAACCATAATAATGCTTCTCGAAAATTGTGGTCAACCATAATTTTTTCAATAATATTACCAAATACATATTTTACAATTGGTGCATTATCTCTTCGTTTCATTACTATACCCATCGATGTTCTTTTAAAGTTCTTATTATCTACATCTTTTTCCCATTCATACTTATCTCCAATATATCTCTTCTTAGATATAAGAATAAATGGAAAGAATGTTTTTTCATATTCAAGATTTTGTGGTTTCCTTAATGTAGCATCTACAAATTCGCCTGCTTCTATACCACATCTAATACAATGTTTTAATAATTCGTCCCCTTTTAGAGTATTTCCATTTAAATCTTTCCTTGAAAACTTAATAAATACAGAATCTGTATCACCGTATATAATATCCGGTTCTTCATAACCTTTGTCTTTAGCCCAATCTTTTACACCATTTTCAGCATCATCAATTCTCTGTCTCCCAACAGATGTTGTACAAGCTGCTATCTTTTTCATATATATTGTGCTTGTTCTAGCACCTAATTGACCATATACAGAATTAGCGGTTACTTTATAAGCTAATTGTAAACCATCTAATACTTTCTTTTTACTTTCTGAAACACCTGGCTCTTTAATTCGTTTTCTCGTAGCTTTCCTAGCATCTAATACAGATTGTAATACTAAAGGAATAATACCTTGTGATGAAGGAATTATATTCCCTTTTTCATCTTTCTTATTTTTAATAAAATGACATGTTACTTTATCACCTGTTTTAATTTTCTTAATAGTTTCACCTTTCTTTTCCATTTTATAATCATCATAATGTATAGTTTCTATATCTTCATCGTATTTTGTATACATTTTATCTTTATCATAATTCGTAATATTTAATTCTGGATTTAGAGCAGGTTTAGTTTTTAGATAATCTAAATAAGCTTTATCAGTCACATATTTATCTTGTGAAAAGTTATTTTCAATGATACTAGATGGATATAGAGATGCATAATCTAGAACTACAATAGGATCCTCTTCATAAATCCCAGTTTTTGGATCTAATACTACAGCTCCCTCAAATCCACCATCATCTTTAATACTCTTTAATGTTGGCATTCGGGTATTATATTCATTACAAGCTTTTGAGACAAATGATGTTACTTTTATACCCTGACCTCGTAAGAATATATATGAAAATGGAACATAACATACATTTGACATACCAATATTATTGGGAATCATATCCAATAAATTAATTAAATGGATACATAATTCACAATCCATAATACAATATTTTGCCACCTTTGCCCTACCCGCTGATCCACCTTCTTTATGTAATCTAAATATTTCTTGTGGTGGAACATCGTCTTTATTCATACACCATTCAATTTTATGTGGTTTATATTTTTCAATTTCTTTGCTAATTACAATATCTATTGGTATAATTACCTGAATATGCTTATTTTCAACATTTGGGTCATCTAGTAATTTAAATTTCATACCATTTAACAGTAAAGTTTCTCCAATATTACTATGGACATTTATAGTTATATAATCCCCTTTCTTTAGATGACCAATTGTATTTGTCTTAAATATAAATACCTTATAATCATTATCACCATCTATCCATGAACAATATTTCCTTTTCTTTTGTAATTGACCATATTCAGCTTGTAATATATTACCTCTCATGAAATAAGATGATACATTATCTAATTTATATGATTCTAAATTATGGCCTTTCTGTATTTCTTTAACAACATCAAACAATACTCTTCCATCCATATTAATATACTTTAAATCGTTAGATCCTAAAGCAGATGATGTTAAATTTTTATTAATTAATTTACATGATTTTGAATAATGCTTTGGTTCATATACACCCTTATAATTTGGTACATCTCGCAAATAATTACTAGATTTAGTATTAATTCTTCCTAAATTATAGAAATTTTTATATAATGATTTATTCTTTTTCTTATCTTTCTTATACAAATATTTAATGCGTTCTTCAATATAATTAAAATCAAAACCAAATATATTATAACCTGTTATAAAATCTGGATTTTTTTCATTTATTAAATCTTTCCATCTTAAAAGTAATTCTTCTTCAGATTCACATGGTTCTACAATAATATCATATTCATCTAGACTATCACATATATCGCCCTCACTTTCGTCAGTTTTAATAACTTGTATATGTCTTTCATATTTGCCTGTCCCCATATGGTAGAAGACTGTTCCAATTTGGATTATTGGATCACTTTTTATAATAATATCTCTTCCCGATTCATTAACTAATCCACTATCTAAGAATATGTGTATTTTCTTAATCATCTCATTTCTTGATTTGTTTTCTATACTTGAATCCATATTTTTTACAAAATCATCAGTTAAAAATTCTAAATTATTGATTGAATCTTCTGATACTGGTCCATTAATAATATCAACATATGTTATATTATCTGAATGTTCTCCATCTTTTTGAAAAGCACTAAATACTAAACTTCTAATATACTCTTTTTTAATATCTATATCTAAATCCATATCTAACATTTTAAGCCATTCAATATATGTATCATATATTTCTGTACTCAATGATTTAAAATCTTTTTCTGCTCTAGGAAATTCTCCAGTTAAACTATCACATTCTATATCAAAAGATGCAATTACTAAATTGCTCATATTATCATTGTCTATTGGTTCAATATTTTCTATACCACAATTTATTTCATAATCACATTTAAATGTTTGATTATCAGAATTTGTTTCTATTATAGCTTTTTTCCTCTTCCCTCCTCGTTTTGTTTTAATTCTAATCCAACCAGATGGTTTAATATTAGTTTCATGAATAAATCTAATAATTGGATGAATGTTTGCTTCATATAAATTAGAATCACATTCTTCTGAACATATATCAACCCATTCTTGAATCTTTGATTTATTCTTTTTTTCTACTAGTTTTTTGAATGCTTTTACTATTTCATATTTATACTTTGAAAATGATCTGTAATTATTAAATGTTAGCTTAAAAAACTTATACTTTTTTTGACATTCATTTTCATGGTCCCATTCATATCCATAGAAATCAATATTATGGACGGATTTTTCTACTTCGCAAGGGTAATATTTACTATTAATATTCAAGGTAGTGTCATATTTAAACTTTGGATTTAAGAAAATTTTCTTGAAATAATCTCTTGTCCATGATTCTGGTACTTTTACATAAAAGTAAGGTTTAAATCCAACAACATTGCATACTATATTTTTATCATTAATTGTTTTACCATATATAGTAATATTAAATTCATCTGGCAAATGTTGTGGTTCATTATTACTTGGTATATCATCTGATTGTATATCTAAAATATGTATGTCAAAAGTCCCTGTATCTTCATTAATCATAAATATATTAGAATATTATATTATTAATCTTAAATAGTAGATTTTTCAAATTTATAATATACTTATATTTATATGAAAGACGTTACTATTTTATTGTTGTTAATTATAATTGTAGTAATTGCTATAAATTATTATATTAAGAATAAAGATATTACTCTAGTAAAGTCTAATATTGATGGTAGGAGTTATAGAGTTGGTGAGGCACCCGATAAACAAGAAATAGCTGATTTATTAGCCAAAATAAATAAGAATGTTATCAAATTATTAGATTCTTTAAAAAAAAGTAAAGATGAAAGATTTATACGTCTTATAGATAGATATAATCCTGATTCTCTTGGAGAAAACTTAGACAATAAATCTTATAAAGCTTATTCCCTAAATAAAGGTGAAGAAATTTCTTTATGTTTAAGAAATACAGATAATTCTATTATTCAAGACATGAATACAATTATGTTTGTTTTATTACATGAATTAACCCATATAATGACAAATGATATAGGTCATACAGATAGATTTTGGGAAAATATGGATTTATTATTAAAAAAAAGTGAAGAAGCCGGTGTATATACACCTGTTGATTATTCTAAAAGTCCCGTTAATTATTGTGGTATGAATGTTAATAAAAGTCCTTATCGTTTTTAAGTTTTTTTTATAATGTTAATAATATATAGATATGTCTAATCATAAAATTAAATTTAATATTAATAAATTATCATCCATAGAAATTGTTGATGATGATACTATATTTAACCTTTTAAGCAAAATATGCTTAGAACATAACAAAACTAATGAAAATAATATAACACCTGATTTCTTATATGTATATGATAAAGATGGTCCAATTAATTTTAAATACACTAATACGGATATTAAATATGATATTAATGATCAAACTATAGATGAAATATTTTATAACAATGGGAAATCATATCGTCAAGATGTAGATGATATAGATACTAAACTTATACATTCTAAATTAAAAAAAAACACTGATTTAAATTATGTATGTTTGTTAGATATTTTAAAAGAAGAAGAAGAGGATTATACTCCAGAATATTATTATGGTTTTATTAAAAAATATTGGCCAAATATAAAAAAAGAAAAAAGTATAAAAGAATATATTAAATTATCTAAATCACCTGAAAATAAGAAATATATTAAAAATATAGAAACTATTGAAGAATGTAATAATAACCAAATTATTAAATTTATAGATAATTATCCCGATAATTTAACTGGGAATAAGAAATATACATATGTTGATATTAAAAATACAGGGAATACAGATATTAATATAATTAAATTATTTTATGATTTATCTGCAGGTAAAAATGTTCCATTTATAAAATTAGTATTAAATGGATATACAGATTCATTTTATAAATTATATGAAGAAGATATTGAAACCAATATTTCAAGAGAACAATATGAACAATGGATAAGAGGCGATTATATTTATGTTAAAAATTTCATTAGACATAAAAATTATACAAATACATTAGTTATTGTTATAAAAGTCGAAAATGAATATGTATCTCTCGAAATATCAAAAAATGGAGACATACATGTTATTATTAAAGATAAACAAGGGTTAGATATATATACGAATGCTATTAACAAATATATAAAAGATAATATTGAAGACAATATATATGGTAAGATAACAAATATTGATAAAAAAGCAATTAATAATGATTTTGAAAAAATAGAAATAGATTTAGAATATAATAAGAATAAGTATGATTTAATAAATAATGAAGGCATTCAAGATATGTTTTTATATAAGAGTGGAATAGAAACATTCTTTAGAAATAATAACACATATGTAGATTTAGATGATACAAATGAAGATAACAATATTATTAAAATTAAATATAAAAGAGTAGATGATTATTTTAAATTAGATAATATTCAAGAACAAATAATAAAATTATATAATGATAAGATTAAAGGAAATGAATTTATTGCAGATATGAAAGAAATAAAAAAAGATATTAAAGAAGTAATTGTTGAACAATTTATGGTTGAACAAGTAAAAGCTGCAGAAATTGTTGATGATATGTTACAAGATTTAAATAAAAAGAAAAAAATAGATAAATATGACAATGAATTATTTGTTCCATCCGGAATAAATCCTGGCGCTGATATAACATTATATTTAAGACCTAATAATGAAAGAGTATATTTTGGAGTTTCTAATATTAGTTCAGACTATGAAATGAAAAATATTATTAGATTTTTAGATTACTTCTTATCAGAATATAAAAAAGTTATTAAAGGTGAAGTAGTCCAAGATTTTGAAAAAATAGATAAATGTGTTAATAAATTGGATAAAGCTGATATTGAAGCAAAAAGAATAGCAGAAACAACACAAGATACTATATTAGTGCGTCAAGATACGGTTCAATTGCAAAGAATGCCTTCTTTGGAAGCAACAACTGAACAGGGTTCTGATTCTGATTCTGATTCTGATTCTGATGTTGAAGTATTTAAAGGTGGTGCAGGAACATTAAATAAAAGATTAAAAGAAAAAGATAAAGATTTATTTTCTTGGAAACAAAAGGATTATCCAAATATCCCTGTAAATCAACAATATTCTAAATTATGTCAGAATTCACATGATAGATTACCTGTTGTAGTTACTAATGCAGAATTACAAAATATTAATGAATCAGAAGAATTGGGTTCTGGTAGAAAGTCATATGGAAAAGTATTAAAAGTTGGTTCAACTGAAGAAAAAAAAGAAGAAAATAACTATATATGTCCAATTTATTGGGATACTAGAAAAAATCTTAGTTTAGATCCTAATAATTTACCTGAAAATATTGAAGAACTTATTAAAAATAAAGATGTCATTAAAAGGAAACATAGTTATTGGAGGACTGCAGGCAATGATGTATCTAAATATGTCCCTATAGATACTAGTAAGATGGAAACACCATGGATACATCCTAAAAAATACGGTATGCCTTGTTGTTTTGATACAAGAATTAAAGAGAAAAAAGAAAAGATTGTAAAAGAAATAAAAAAATCAGAAATAATAAATTATTTAAAACAATTTCCAGAAGAAAATTTTAATAATGAATTACCAAAAAAATACAAAACTACTGAAATAAACCAAGATTTAGAGAGATTTTTAAATAATGATATATCAAATGATATAGTTAAATATAAAGAACAAATTAAAAAAGCCATTAAGAAAAAAGATTTTAAAGAATATGAGAAATTGCTAGAAAAAGAATTAAAAAGAATTGAATTAATTATAAATGATATAGATTGTAAATATATTTATAAACAAAAGAATACATTTGGATTTAACTCAATAAAATTTAATGGTATATTTAATTTATTAGTTAGTATAATTAATATAAATTATGGAAATAAAATTTACGATGAAGAAGAAATAAAAGGATTAATTAATAATGTAGAATCATATTATACTGATAATAAAGCAGAAATATTAATTCCATTTAATAAAGTTAAAAATAGCATAGAGGAACAAATACGAATAGCGAATGAAGAAAAAAATTTAGATAAATATAATTCAGAAAATATATATAAAATTAATTATATTTTCTTACAATATTTATTAAAGAAATACAATATCACTGATAAAGAAGGAGAATCGGATTATGATAATTTTATAGTATTATTAGATAATAGAGGATTTAAAAGTGGAAAAACTGTTGTTGAAGCAGTTGATGAAAATTTTAACATGATAAAAATAGCAAACAAAGATATATGGAAGAAAACAGCATATGGATTGCCATCCACAATAAATGAACCAACCGATGGCAAGATTGTACATAAAATATTTTCCAAATATATAGATAAAGTTAAAAATATAGATGGATTACCAACTAGTATAAGTGTTAAAAAATATATGAATGATAATTTCTCGAAAGATATGTATTTTATTTTTAGAGAATTATATGAAAAATGGAAAGGCAATGAAAATATAACTAAAAGTATAATAGAAAAAACTACAGAATATACTAAAGATGGTAAAAAGGGAAATGAGATAACTGATGATATATTAAAAAAGTTTAAAGAAAAAGATTTTAGAGACATGCTCCATGCATATTTTACATATTATTATACATTTAGTGAAATTATGGCAAAAATATATTATGGTTATGATATGAAAGAATTACGTATAGATATTCAAAATCTTTTTATTAATCATAAAAAATATAAACGTATAAAAAAATTAAAAGAAGATTTAATTAAAAAATTGAAAGATAAAAAGAATACTATTTTATATAGGAAAGCTGGTGGTGGTGAAATATATAATGCTTTTAATATTAATGATAAAAAATCTATAGAAAATTATATAGATTATATTGATGATGATATTGATCATGATGATAAATATATTTTACCCGTAATAATGTATTTATACAAAGAAACAAATTATGTGATTTTTGAAGAATACAATGGTAGTTTAAAAATAAGAGTTCCCTTTGATTTATTTTGGGGGATAAATGAAGATGACAAATTTACTTTAATTCTAAAAAATACAAATGAGTATAGTCTATTATATTATAATAGATTAGAAGAAGAAGATCGCTATAAAAAAGCTTATGAGAAAGGTTATGCGGATGGATATAAAGGCAATGAATACGCTGAAGAAGGATATGACCCCGACGGATATGGTGAAGGTTATAATGACGGATTAAAAGATCCGGATCGACCGGCGGGTGCTATAGACCAATCGGGTGGTTTTAATACTACAGATAAAAAATGGTGGGATAATATTATTAAAAACAAAAATTATATTATAAACAAAGGCACCGATAATACATGTTCACAAAAATGGTTAAATGAAAAAATAGAAAAATTATATACAGATATAGAAAAAATACAAAATAGTTATAAAGATAATATTCCTGATAATATATATTTATATGAAGATTTAAAAAGTTTTAAAAATAAAAAATATTATATAAATTCAAATAATAAAGTGTCACATATTATTAATGATAAGAATGAATTTTTCCCTATTTACGCAAGTGGTTTAAATAGAATTGAAGATATTAATAAAGGTAATATATTATATTTTAAAGATTTAGAACCAGAAAATTCAAATATAAGTTATAAACATATTAAGGATAAAAATAATGGGTATAAACCAATTGGGTACATTGATGATGGTAATATAAAGAATGTATTATTTGAGAATAACACATATATACGTATTAAAGATATCCCAAAAGATGGAGAAAAAGATATTATTGGATATATAGATTTATTTAAATTAGATGATGAATTAGGTAAGAATAATAATAAAGAAAGAATCCCAGAAGATAAAATTATTAAAAATATTAAAGCATATTATGAATTTAAAGATGAATTATTAAAAAATATACTAAATGAAAAACTTGTTAAACCTCCAGATTTTGATAAATTAATTATTACAAAGGATCCTGATAACATAGATAATATCTATAAATCATTTGATAAAACAGATCAAATAAAAGAACATTTATATAGATTTATAGATTTATTATATAAATTTGGTTGGCCATCATATGATAAAGATAATTATTTAGAATATATTTATATTGAACCTTCGGATTTAAAAGATAATATTAAAGAAGGTGAACTATATTTTGAATATAGTGATTATGAAGATATTGATGCACAAACGGATAAAGAAAGGAAAGAAAATAGTATTTTAAATAAATATTATAATAAAAAAGGCAAATATTATAAATCTCTTAAATTATATAATGATAATAAAAACGATGACTATGATTATTAATCTACATCATATACGTGCATAGATTTATTAATTTGCTCTAAATTTTCTTGAAATAATGCAAAAAATATAAATATAGCATATAATTCTGGGATATTATCTAAGTATGTTTCATTTGAAATTATATAATCTTTGGGTAATTCTGGACCAACATAAAAATCTGACATACTTAAATAAGCATCAGAAAATCCAGATATAAGTTCTTTATATCTATCATTCTGAATTTGATATTCCTTTTCTTTACCATCATACATTGAATATTTAATTTCTTTTGTTTGTTGAGTTATATCTTTATCACATATGTTTGTTATTGTTTCTTTTAATTCCTCATTTAGTTTATCTTTTTCTATTTCGATATCATTTAATTTTTTTGTCATAGATTCAATGTCAAATACCATTATTATAATTTATATATATATTTAAAAGTAAGTTATTTATAAATAACTAAAATGACAGAAGAAACAACTATAATTAATTTAGAAAATTGCCATGCTAATTTTTTAGAATTTATAAAAAAAAATGATATAACCATTAATAATTATGAAGAAGATATGAAAAATTTATATCTAAAGATGCTTCTAAATGGTTATAGATTTATATGTAATCGGGAAATATTAACAGATATTATGATTGATATTGCTTACATGCTTTCTCCCAAAGATGAATTAAATAGTGAAATGGTGAAAAATACATTAGGGACAATGGAATGTGATTCCGACTCAGATTCAGATTCAGAGCCAGAAATAGATGAATTGCAGATAAGAAGATTAAATAGAAAGCAGCAACAGATGAAGCTTAAGGGTCAAGGTCAACATATGAAACTACAATAAATATAAATAATTTGAAAAACATTTAAAGATAAATTATATATTTTAAATTGATTAATTATGGAGAATTTACGGATATCTACAATGACAGCTGTTTGTAAAATTTCTGAAGAGATAAAATTAGATAATTTATATAATTCTATAGAAATAAATGATGTGATTAAGTATGTTCAATATAAGAGTGATATGTCAAAGGGATACTCAGAAAAAGCTTTAAAAAAAACTAGAAAAAAAACTGTTAGAAAAATGTTCTTTAATCAGATCACAATGCATATATTTAATGAAAAACTTATCAACGTAAAGGTATTTAATAATGGTAAAATACAAATGACTGGGTTAAAAAACCCAGATCAAGGCAAGGGGACTATCGACATCCTTATTAAAGAATTAAGTAAACTAAATAATAAAGAAACACCTATATTTGAAGGAGATCTTAATATTAGTGATTACGACATTGTATTAATTAATAGTGATTTTGATATTAAATATAAAGTTGATAGGGAAAAATTACATAGGGATCTAATTAATTTAGGTATTTATTCTTCTTTTGAACCTATTATGTATCCAGGTGTAAATATGAAATATTATTTTAATACATCATTTAATAATAATGGAGTTTGTAATTGTTCAAATATATGTAATGGAAAAGGTAAAGGCAATGGTGATGGAGATTGTAAAAAAATAACAATTGCTATATTTAATAGTGGGAAAATTATTATTACTGGTGGGAGAAGTGAACCCCAAATTGTTGAAAGTTATAATTATATATATAATTTATTAAAAAATAAAGAAAAATATATTGTATAATTTATAAATATTAATATAATATATATTATATTATATGAAAGCCAGTGTATTAGTTTTAGTAGTTGTAATATTATTTTTTATAATGTATTTACAATCTAGGAATAATAGTCCATACGAAATGATATTTGGAGATAATATAAGCGAAAATACTTTGAGAAATAGAAATTTATTAAGGTCAGATTCATTTGTAGATCCAAAAGATTCAATGATTCATATATTTGAACAAATGTCATCAAAAAATAAAATTAAATTGCATGGGGACTGCAATACTTCAATCTATACCAGAAACACATTACCAGAAAATAAGAATGTCTATATCATCGATGTAATGAGTTTAATTATTCAACATATTAAATTTTTAGATAATCGTTTAGATTATTATTTAAAGAAAATTGATCAAGTTTATGAACAAATTGATGTTCATGGAAATAAAAGATATGTTGTTGTAGCTTTTATTTATGATATTAGAAATTATTATACATTAAAGATATTTACAGATTTTGTTAAACTAAATAATAGAAATGAAGTTATCATTAATTCAATCGGAAACCAATTTAGCTCTAATTATAATATATTAAACAGATATGATTTTACAATATTCTCTAGAGGATTTTTACAAGATACCAATATGTTTAATAAAGATGTAATATCTATATTAGAAGAAAATTATAGAAAATATTCTAGATTAATAGGTATTAATAATACTAGTTTAGAAAATTCTGTATATATGATAAATAGACATGGGTTAAATAATAGTAATTTAGATGATTATACTAGAGAATATTTTCCAGAAGGCATGCCACAAGTTGAATTCGGACCATTCTGTAAGAAACACATGAATAATTGGGATGGTGCCGGTGTTAAATTAGAAAATAAAAATATCCCTGCAGAATGTGTATCAAATAATAATTCAACATTACTTAAATTAAATAGACCTTATTTTGCTCCCGGGGTTGTCACACAGAGGGTTGATGATAATGCTTATTCTTGGTTAGCTGATCCGGGTAGAGGTGCTAATGGACCTTCAACAGTTTTACACTGATTATGTCTACCACAGTATTCAAACCCTATAGTACAATTATTATTACATAAGTTTCCTTTATTTTTACCACTTTTAAGTGTATATTTACATTTAACTAGTTTATATTCGTTCATTATATTATTTAATTGATTATTAGTATAATAATGTATATTTCTAACAGGTGCTTTTATTCCATTTACCATGGGTAATAAACCTTGTGTTTTTCTACAATATGGACATTCATTTAAACCTTTGGAATTACTAAAGCTTTTCATAATACATTCATAATGTGCACAATGATTACAATTCATTGTATAAAATAATTTTTTTTTAGTGTTATCACCACAAATAAAACAATTTTCTGACATATTTTATATAATACTGATATAATATTTAAAAATATTTTTAAATATTAATAATGTAATGATTATACTAAGCAACGATATCGTTGATAAAAAAAAAATTAATATTAAAATTAATCAGTTTTATTCTGATGGTTATACATTTGTTCCTTTATTATATGATAAAGAAGAAATAATAATGCAAACACCAAAATTATATACACAATATGGTATAAATAATAAATATGATAAAGATTTTATAGATTTATCATTTAGAAATATAATAAATGATAAGAGTATTGAAAATTTCAAACATAATCTAGATGTTATATATCTAAAAATAGCAAATAAATATAAAAATACTTATAAAACTATAAATTATCTTAAATATGGAGATAAAGATATCATGATGCGTTTAAAAGTTCAAGATAACTTATTAATTTTTGATCAAACTAAAAATAAACTAGATAAAATGATTACAAATACATATGGTAATTTTTTAATTAATTTACAGGGTTTTTGGATAATAGAAAATGAAATATATTTTCAATGGTATTTATTGCAAGCAAAAATAGATATACCTATATATTTAGAAAATTATTGTTTTGTTGAAGAATATCCTAAAATAATAAAAAAACCCATACCACCACCCCCACCTTTACCTAATTTTGGAAAAAAGAAAATTACAACTTTAAAAATAATACCTAAGAAGAAAGTCGTTCAAAAAAAAGAAATTAATGTCCCTTCCCTAAATGATATTAAAAATGCATTAAATAGTTTAAAATCTATAAATAATAATTTATTATAAACTTTTTTCTATTGTATATTATAATAATGGCTAAAGGAAAATTAACAATGAAAAGATGTCCTAATGGTAAACGTAGATCTTGCCCTAAAAAGGCGAAAAAATGTACTCTTAAAAGGTTAAGCGCTAAAGCTAAAACTTTTAAACCTAAAACTAAGAAGGCTTTAAATGCTAAAGCTAAGACTTTCTCCATGAAAAAAGGTGGAAAGAAAGTTGGAAAGAAATCTTGCTCTATGAAAGCTGGAAAGAAGAAAGCAAAGAAAAATGCTGCTAAAAAAGGATCATACATCAAATTTATGAGCTGTGAAATTAAGAAAGTCAAGAAAGATAACCCTAAAATGAGCCACAAAGCTGCTTTCAAGAAGGCTGCTTCTAACTGGTCCAAATAAATA
>Ga0233415_10000280_pt1 | contig 24616 bp, 23 predicted proteins | sample Na_anoxic_12_MG_FD_188631 | JGI IMG/M metagenome (GOLD analysis project Ga0233415, IMG submission 188631) | Seawater microbial communities from Saanich Inlet, British Columbia, Canada - Na_anoxic_12_MG | ecosystem: Environmental > Aquatic > Marine > Inlet | place: Canada: British Columbia... | reverse complement strand
ACATTATATATATTGGTATTTGATTCATAATTATTTGTTAGTGGCGTTTTTGGGGTGTCAGGTTCTGGCTCAGGTTCAGGTTCAGGCTCAGGTTCTGGCTCTGGCTCTGGCTCTGGCTCAGGTTCTGGTATTATAGTTGTGTCTCCACTATAGCTTGTAGTATCGGACATATTATTATTATTATTATTATTATATAAACATATATTTATCTGTTTAGTCTACTTTGTTTATAATGACTAAAATAATAAAAATTGAAAGGATTTAATGATATATAAATATATCATACATTATACGGTAATCATGGCAGAACAATCTACTCTTTCTAAATATCAAAAATTAACGGATAAGGAGCATATCCTTAAAAAACCAGATACTTATATTGGATCGATTGAAAATACGGAACATGAAGGATATATTTTCGACAGTGACAAGATTGTATCTAAAGAGTTTCAATATATTCCAGGTTTATATAAATTATTCGATGAAGGTATTGTCAATTGTCGTGATCACGTAATCCGGCAAGCGCAAGCAGTCAAGGATAAGGTTACAAATGCTTTACCAGTATCTAATATTGACATAAGTATTGATCCAGACGGAACAATTCATATGTATAATGATGGTAATGGTATTGATGTAGCAGAACATCCTGAATATAAAATGTGGATTCCAGAGATGATTTTCGGTCATCTCAGAACATCTACGAATTATGATGAAAAAAAGAAGGAAAAGATTGTCGGTGGAAAGAATGGTTTTGGTTTCAAGTTGGTATTAATTTGGTCGACGTGGGGAAGAGTCGAAACAGTAGATCACGTAAGGGGGTTAAAATATGTACAAGAATTCAAGAATAATTTAAATGAGATTGGCAAGCCATCTATTACAAAATGCAAAAATAAACCTTATACCAAGGTGTCCTTCAGACCTGATTATCAGCGTCTAGGTATTGAAGGTTTATCAGAAGATATATTAGCACTCTTTAAGAAGCGCGTCTATGATGTATCAGCAGTCACGGATAAATCAATCAAGGTGAAATTCAATAGTCAGATTGTACCATGTAAGAATTTTGAACAGTATATTGACTTGTATGTTGGTTCCAAGGTAGATACAAAGCGTATTTACGAGTGCGCCAATGAGCGATGGGAATATGCGATTTGTTTGGCACCAAAGGATGAATTCCAGCAAATCAGTTTTGTAAATGGTATTTATACTTCAAATGGCGGCAAGCATGTTGAATATATCATGAATCAAATTATCCGCAAGTTGTGCGCTTATATCAAAACAAAGAAGAAGGTAGATGTGAAACCCAATACTATCAAGGAACAGTTACTACTATTCTTGCGTTGCGACATTGAAAATCCATCATTCAATAGTCAAACCAAGGACGAATTGGGAACAGCTGTTGGTTCATTTGGTTCTTCATGTACAGTGAGTGATGGATTTATTGAAAAGATTGCCAAGATGGGTGTCATGAATGCGGCTTGCGCTCTGACTCAAGTAAAGGAAGACAAGGTGGCTAAGAAAACGGATGGTTCTAAGAGCAAGAGTATTCGAGGTATTCCAAAGCTCATCGACGCCAATTATGCTGGTACAACCAAGTCCGCACAATGTACGCTCATTTTATGTGAGGGAGATTCAGCGAAAGCAGGAATCGTTTCAGGCTTGTCAAAAGACGATAGAAATATCATTGGTGTTTATCCCATGAAGGGGAAGATTTTCAATACGAGAGGAGAAACATTGAAGCGTATTGGTGAGAATAAAGAAATTGTGGAACTAAAACAAATATTGGGACTAGAATCTGGCAAGAAATATACCAAGGATTTGGTAGAAAAGACGCTTCGGTATAATTCGGTCCTCTTTATGACGGACCAGGATTTGGATGGTTCGCATATCAAGGGTCTAGGCTTGAACTTGTTTCAAGATCAATGGAATACCTTATCCACACTAGAGAATTTCATTGGTTTCATGAATACACCGATTCTCAAGGCGAAAAAAGGAGGAAAGGAATTGTTGTTTTATAATGACGGAGAATATAATAAATGGAAAAGCGAGAATGATGTGAAAGGATGGCACATCAAGTATTACAAGGGTCTTGGAACCAGTACTGGAAAAGAGTTCAAGGAATATTTTGCGAATAAAAAGATTGTCTATTTTACACATGAGGGCGTGTCAAGTGACAATGTAGTTGATATGGTTTTCAACAAGAAACGTTCTGATGAGCGAAAGGATTGGCTCACCAATTATGACAGAAATAGTTATTTAGATACCAACAATGAAAAGGTAAGTTATACCGATTTTGTAAATAAAGAGCTCATTCACTTTTCAAAATATGATTGCGAACGTTCTATTCCGAATATGATGGATGGTCTAAAGATCAGTCTGAGGAAAATTCTGTATAGCGCTTTTAAAAAGAACTTGACTAGCGAAATCAAGGTAGCCCAGTTTAGTGGTTATGTATCGGAACAATCCGGTTATCATCATGGTGAAGCAAGTTTGAATGCAGCCATTGTAGGTATGGCACAAGATTACGTGGGAAGTAACAATATCAATCTACTTTTGCCTAATGGTCAATTTGGCACGAGACTTCAAGGAGGAAAAGATTCAGCAAGTGAAAGATATATATTTACACAATTAAATCAACTAACCAGATATATTTACAGAAAGGAAGACGATGCCGTTCTAGAATATTTGGAAGATGATGGATTTCCAGTAGAACCGCTATTCTATGTTCCGATTATTCCTATGATTTTGGTAAATGGTGGCAAGGGTATTGGTACAGGTTTCAGTACAGATATATTGTCCTATTCTCCTGCGAAGTTGATTGATTATTTACAGGCGAAACTGAACAATGTATCGCTAGGACTCGAAGATGTAAAGTTCGAGCCTTCTTATCGCGGATTTACAGGAAGTTGTCAAGCACTAGACGAAAAAAGATATATTGTAAAGGGAAAATATACCAAACTGAGTGATAAGAAAGTGAGAGTAACCGAATTGCCAATTGGTCATTGGACAGACGATTTCAAACAACATATTGAGAATCTGATGGAGGCAGATAAGAACAAGAAGAACAAGGCAATTGTAAAAGATTACAATGATATGAGTACAGATACAACCGTCGATATTGAAATTACTATGAACGAGCCTATTGATGAAACTGTACAAGGAGATAATTTATACAATAATTTTGAGAAGGTGATGAAGTTGTATGCTTCTCAAAGCACGAATAATATGCATCTATTTACAGATGAAGAGAAGCTTACCAAGTTTAACAGCGAATCAGAGATTATTGAAAGGTACTTTCCAGTCAGATTGAAGTATTACCAAAAGAGAAAGGATTATATGATTGCTGCCTTGGAAAAGGAATTACGACTACTTTCCAACAAGGCAAGATATATTCAAGCAACTTTACAAGGTGAGATTGATTTGAGAAATATGAAAAAGAGTGATATATTGATCATGTTGAGCGAACTCAAATATGATACTATGGACGATGATACTGACTACAAATATCTTCTTAAGATGCCTATGGATAGCGTGAGTGAGGAAAACGTAGAGCGATTGCTTAAAGACATGAGTAGCAAGGAGATTGAATTAATTACCATTCAATCAACAAGTATTGAGAAGATGTGGCTAAATGAGCTAGACGAATTGAAGAAAATGCTAGTTACACTAGAGAAAGTTAGTACGGAGAATGGTATTACAATTAAGGTTAAAAAGACGACTAAAAAGTAATAAAGAAGTAATAACGTATAAAATATCAATAGTGTATTTAATATCCGAATCATTCTTTACATCATTTTACAGTAAAAAAATAAAAAACATATTTTATTTTTTTACATGAATATATTTACACACTTGAATATTTAAAACCAAGGTTTTAATTCTAACGTTTTATTATTATAATCAGGCTGTACAGGACGATCAATAGGAGTATACATGGTACTAACGTCACGTTTATAATTAATATATCCCTGAGCTTCACCATATATTTGCTTGACACAATATGTTACTACTAAATCATTTAGTGATTGGATTTGTTGCGTAATTTGAGTAGGTAAATTTGTAGAGCTTTGTAAAAATACACTTCTCATAATGACTTTTAAAGTATCACAATTTTGATTATCGATAATATATTGTTTATTTGAAACTTCATATACACCAGCACGTATGGCATTTTGAATAATTTGTATATTGTCTTTGCTAAAAAAAGCGATTGATAGCGCAGAATCTTGAAAATTTCCAGTCATAGCATCATGAAATGTAGAACAATCGCTTTTAGTAGGTATTTTATCGAATAAAGAAAACTGATTCATAGTAGGACCCATTATATTTACTCTTCCATTTGTACTTGAACAATTCATTTATATATTTTAAGAAGATATAATTTTTTCTGTTTAAATTATATAATGGAGTTTAATTTTCAAAAAATCGTGTTAAGTATAGCCATTGTAATATTTATCATTCTAATTATTTTCATAGCTATAGTATTGCGTAATAATAAATACAGTGTTGAATTTCCACCTACAGTATCTCAATGTCCTGATTATTGGATCGATATGCCAGATCAATCCGGTACACTTAATCTTAATCCCAGTCAAACATGTACCAACATTAAAAATTTAGGAAATGCGTCATGTGATAAGACAAAAGATTTTACAGACAGTTTTTGGCAAGGTTCAGTTGGTATGTGTAATAAATACAAATGGGCTAAATCATGTGATTTAACATGGGATGGTATTACTAACAATGAAAATGCTTGTTAATTTACTAAACAAATAAATGCTAATATCAATAAAACAAACATAAAAACAAACATAAAAACAAACATAAAAACAAACATAAAAACAAAAGTATGTACAATATAATATGGATTTAATTGATATTAACAAAATATTAAATAGAAATAAGATAGCAGACAATATAAAAACCTTCTTTGTAAATTTTGAAAAAGAAAAAGAAAAACTAACATTTAAGCGAGGTATCTATATATATGGTAACCCTGGCACTGGGAAAACTATATTTATCGAGAAAATATTAAAGGAGTTGAATTATGATATTGTTAAATATGATGCTGGAGATATTCGCAATAAATCTATTATTGATACTATTACAAAACACAATATGGGTGACAAAAATGTATTATCTATGTTACAAAAAAAAGTAAAGCGAATTGCTATTGTAATGGATGAGATCGATGGTATGAATAATGGAGATAAGGGTGGAATTAGTCAATTAATAAAGTTAATTCGCCCAAAAAAAACGAAAAAGCAAAAATTAGAAGAAATTACAATGAATCCTATTATTTGTATTGGAAATTACCATATGGATAAAAAAATAAAAGAGTTAATGAAGGTATGTAATAGTTTTGAACTAAAACAACCAACGACTAAAGAAATGGAAACTCTGCTCAATAATTTAATGCCATCATTAGAAATTGAACTGAAAAAGAACCTGCTTAATTATATTCAAGGAGATTTACGAAAATTCGATTCTATCATAAATATTTACAATAAACAGAATATGCTATTAAAAAATGAAATTATCCAAAATATTTTTCAACCAAAAACATATAATGAAGATAGTAAAAAAATAACACAACGACTTATCAATACAAAATATGACATCAATAGTCATAATAATATTATGAATGAAACTGATCGAACAATCGTTGGTCTGTTATGGCATGAAAATATTATTGACGTGTTAGCAAAACAACCATGTGAAACAGCATTTCCGTTTTATAATAAAATTTTAGATAATATGTGCTTTGCCGATTATATTGATAGGATTACATTTCAAAAACAAATTTGGCAGTTTAATGAAATGAGTTCTATGATAAAAACATTTTATAATAACAAATTGTATCATGAAGAATTTGCTAAAAAACCTAAATTCAATCCATCAGAAGTTCGATTTACAAAAGTATTAACAAAATACAGCACCGAATATAACAATTATTTATTTATGCAAAATTTATGTTTTACGCTATCTATGGATCAAAAGGACTTATTTGCTTTTTTTCAATCTATTCGTGAAGAAAAATCAGAAGACGAAATATATGAAATGTTTGAAAACTATGAAATTAGCAAATTAGACGTTAAACGTATGTATCGTTATTTAGATAAACATTCATTATCTGATAATATTACTGAAATAGAGGCTGATGATGAATTATCTGTATCTGATATTACTATTTAGAGTAAATGAAGTAAATTATATAATTATAGATTTTTTATTATATAATTTATTATTTGTCCGTGTCTGCCGACGGCTGTGGGGCAACTATAATGTTTGAAGGGTCTGTCGTCGGTTGAGGAGAAACCTCGTTGTTTGAAGGGTCTGCCGACGGTTGAGGAGAAACCTCGTTGTTTGAAGGGTCTGCCGTGTCTGCCGACGGCTGGGGAACTTCGTTGTTTGATGGGTCTGCCGCGTCTGCCGACGGCTGGGGAACTTCGTTGTTTGATGGGTCTGCCGCGACTACCATGTCTGCTGACGGCTGAGGAACTACGTTGTTTGATGGGTCTGCTGTGACTACCATGTCTGCTGTGACTACCATGTCTGCTGACGGCTGAGGGGGAACTTCGTTGTTTGAAGGGTCTGCCGACGGTTGATTCGTACTCAAAACAGTTTCTCCATACACTTTTAACTTTTCGATAAGTGCTTTATTTAATTGTTCGTGTTGGGCTATTCTTGATGCAAATTGTTGTATCTGTGATTGTTGTTGTTTTATCACTTCTATAATTTGCGGCATGTTCAATGTCTTAGGTGGGTGTCCTTCTCGCTCAACAGTAACTGACATTCCTTTTGCTAACTGTTGTTCCGCATGTTTTCTTCTTGTTTCCTCTATATTTATCATTTGTTTCAAAACGTCCGGTTTCATACCTGGGTCACCAGGACTATAATTCTCTAACAATGAATCCAGATTCAAATAAAAATCTTTCAAATCTTTCTCCTTAACAAAATCATCTATTTTTTTATCAGATTCCTTTACAAATTTTTCATTAGCATTGTCAAGCAACTTTCGTTTATCAAATGTATTTTGATCATGTGAAAACACTAAAATTACTTTTTTAGGATCTAGTTGAACAAAGGGTACTGTGTAATCTTTTAGAAATGCTTTTTCTTCAGCCAAACACGCTTCTTCTTCGTATCGATTGTCTTTTAACAATTTACGTTTAAATGCAAATGTACCAGCTGTTCCATGATTCGCTTTGTAAGGACCAAATTGATACATTTTCTGAATATGTTTAAAATAAATGTATAATTCACTAGATCCAGCACATAGTGCCTCAGGATTTTTCTGTAACATTTCCACGGCATGACTTACACGTTGAGGTGGATAATAATCATCATCATCCATATAGACTAAAATATCACCTACAGATTTGTCATGTACGACATTTCTTTTTTTCCCCAATGTCATTTTTTCATTATATTTAAAATATCTTACATTTGGATGATCTTTTACCAGATCTTCGATTATATCTGTGCCGTCATCTACTATTATCCACTCCATTCTATGTTTTGGATAATCTTGATGATCAAAACATTTCAACATGGCCGAAATAAACGGACGCCGATTATATGTGGGGGTACATACACTTACAAATGGATATTTTGCGTCTTTTGCCGGTGGTAAAGTAAATGCTTTTTTAACAGGAGCTACATAGGATTCATTTTCTTTTATAGCTAATTCAAGAATGTCATCATCATTTAGTTCATTATCATTCTTGTCTTTATTGTTATTTTTACTTGGATTGTTAGTTTTCTTGTTACCGGTCTTTTTCTTGTTATTTTTTCCCATATAATATATAACGGTTTATTCTATTTATATAGTATTTCACTACAAGTGTTAAAATATTACATCCTAAAAATTTTACATCCTAAAAATTTTACATCCTAAAAATTTTACATTTATTAATTTCATTTATTAACATCTGGACCTGGACTAGTAGCTGATTGTGGTTTAAGTCCAAACAAAAATACTAATAACATAGCAAAGGCTACCATGCCATTTAAATTTGCAAAGGCGGCAATAGCAACCATGATAAAAAGTAATAATAATAAATAATAACTATTGTATTTATTACCAATAATTTCTATTATTTTTCTAGGATTTAACAATATTGGCATTAATACAAAGCTAAATATTATTCCAATTATTTGAAATGTGGTTAATATAGAAGCAGTTAACCATGTCCATCCAAAAAATAATCCAGCTATTGATATTAGCAATCCCCATTCTTGGCTTTCATTCCAAAACATACTAATTAATGTTGGTATCCACCAAAACGATGTAACTAAACCTATTAAACCAATCGCAAAAGGTCCTAATACAAAGGGTACAATATCTTTCATTGATTCAGGCACCATAGTACACGTTGAAGAAACCAAGTCAATAATCATTTTTACAAAATGACGTAGTTGTGAATATGAATGTTTCGTTTTATTTGAGATCCATGTAGGAATGAACCCATTATCACGATTTTGATATGGATAACCATAATCAAATGTTCCTCTAAAATATTTATTATCCAATATAGGACTGTCAGTAAAATCAATCGGTAATCCACAACCAGTAGATTTTGATCCACCTTTCATTTTTTTACCACCACTTTGTGTATTATCGCTTGAACCAGACGACTTATTTGGAAATAACGGTGCTAATTTACTACCATTTTTATTTTCATTCGTATATGGGCGTTGATCTAAGTCGCTTGGAAAAAATAAATCTAGATTTATTCTTGTATAATATACAAAGTTCGCTCCTAATAAACCTATAATTAGTACTGTACAAAATGACGAAACTACTGACATACCAAAACTTTTCCAATTATTTTTCATTGCTTTATCTTTTTTATTTTCACTATCACTAGACATGTATATATATACTTAACAAATATAAAATAAAATAATACATCGTCTAGTGAAACATTTTTAATTTATATGGTTGTCATATTATTATTTTATTCTCATATAATAAGACAAAGATATTATGACAAATAAAAAAACATTCTATATATGGGATGGTGGCGTATTTTCACCACCTACAAGAGCTGTTGGTAAATTAGCATTTAATATATCTAGTTATATATCTTCTAAATTTGACAATAAAATAAATATAGAATATCACTTTGTGCCAACTAATAAATATTATAATAAGCCATGGGTGCGTTGCGTGGATGAAGAAGACCGCATTTATATGTTACATAATTTGGTGAAATATATTAACAATACCTATTCAGTACCTTCCAATATTAAATTTGTGGTTAATGAAAAAGATATTACATATGGAAAAAAAGAAAAGGACTCTGGAACAACTATGAAAAGTTTAGAATACTTTACTAGTAAGCAAAAGGAAAATGTATATTTAGCAAATAGTATTGAGAATATAATACAAATTGTAAAGGGAGGACGTCGAGACTCGTTAAAGCTTCTTTTTATGGTGAAATCAATATGTTATGATATTTATTCTACCCAATTAATTGGTCATAATCAATCGGATAATTATGTTTCCAAAAGTATTCAATTGAGAGAATTATTGAGAGATGCTAGTGGTGATTTCCCCAAAGAAGTATCTCAATATTTCAAATCCAATAAAATTACTAAATCAATACTTGAAGAATATATTTCGTCTGCTAATCATGAGTCTAAGTTTGAAGGAATGAAAAAGCTGCTTATGGATAGAATTCTATTTGTACCAAAACATCTTGTACCAGAAGCTTATAGAGCCGCGGCTGGAAATCGCGTAAGAGAAGAACTAGACGTATATTATTCTTCTTTGAAAAATATTCAGAATTTTACGACACCTGGAATCGAAAAATATATTACCGACAAAGGTTTGTATGAACATTGTAAATCTAAATATGTAGATAAATTAATTAGCAAACAATCTAGGAAAACAGTATCTAATAAATCTAAATCTAAATCTAAATCTAAATCTAAATCTAAATCTAAATCTAAATCTAAATCTAAATCTAAATCTAAATAATGTTATATTATATTATAGTACGTATATATGTTTAACCCATTTGGTACATCTAAAATTTCAGAAGAAAAAAATGAAGAATATACAGATGATGATTTACGAGCGAAATTAAGTCATGGACTAGGCGATGATGTAATCAACTACTTAAATACACCATTTTTAGATAAAACATATGGTACAGCATCATATAGTGATGTACAAATAAGATCATTTATAGACTCAATATTTAATCTTTTTTCAAAGGGAAACGTTTGTTTTTCAGCAGGAACTATTGTATTTAGTGATTTTGGGAAATTACTGTTTAATTTACTAACATATAATCAATTAAAAGTGGAAAATGGTATATATTTATGTAATAATCCTGGTAAAAACGTTCGTGGTCAAGATGTTACATCAAAACTAGTTACTGTAAAAAAAACGCATAAAACTCATAATAAAGTATTTACTTCTGGAAAAGGAGAAAATATCACATGTCTTCCTACAAACGAAACAAAATTTGAAAGAAGTATTAATCCACCCTTAGAAGGACTATGCGATGAACCAACTTCTCAAGATAAAAAAAGTGAGTCTAAAAGGGTTTTATTGTATTATCCCTTTAAAGCTGAAGATGACAAACAATTATTGTTTTTTAAATTAGAACGAGATGAAATAATGTCTATAGGTCATGCTAAAAAAGGAATAGCAACCTATGCTGGAAATTGGTTTGATTCCTATTTTCGCAATTCTAAGCCTGTTTTCGGAGTGAATGAAATACCAAACCAAGGTAGAGATACAATTACAGGTTTTGATATGAGAAGAGAGGATAGAAGTCCTGATAAAAATCCGAATGAATGCGATTACTCAATTTTCTTTCGCAGAAAAGACGTTATTTTCTATGAAAATTATTATAAAATTTTAAATATAGCCAGACCATCTGATATTATAATGCAATATAATTTAGCTGAATTGGAGTGGTATAATACCAATATTCGAACCGGTTGTGAATTCTATGTTACAAGTTTTTTATTATTCGATATGTTAAAAAAACTATTTGTTCCAAAACAAACGATTAATTTGATACATTTGGGTGGAAATAAGAAATTTAGATCTAAAAAACAAAACTATAAAAAACGAGACAAAAGCAAAAGGATGAAGAAAGGTAAAAAACAAAATAAAGGTAAAACACAAAATAAAGGTAAAACACAAAATAAAAGTAAAAAACAAAATAAAAGTAAAAAGATGAGGCGATCTAGAAAAATAAGAGGTAAACTATCAAGAAAAATAACAAAACATTAAAAATTTCATATATAATCTAATAGTAGAATATACATGAACGAACAAGTATTTATTTGTATTGCTATTTTAATATTTCTGTATTTTATTTATCAACAATATATGTTTCAAAAAAGCATTTTTTTCTCTCAAGAAGCATTTACTCCTCAGCAAGTGCAAAATATAATACAACCACCAGGTTCTTATAAAATTGGAACCGCCGATTCCAACTACATTAAGCAATCACAATTATTAACTGTAAGCAATGGATATACTGAAGACATGATTAATAATCTAAAACCTAGCAATCCAGAAGCATTTGATCGTGAAACGACACATGACTTAGGCGACTTTCCTGGAGCAGAACAAGAAAAATATGCTTTACCAACAACTGAATTTGAATATCCAAATGATTATAAATTTACAGTTGATTACAAGTGCCGCAAATCAGCTACTGGTATGTTTTCTGATTGTGGTGTTTATTCAGCAAACACTGCGTGGACGGCCGACCCATACAAAGGATTAAATTGCCCCTTGTCAAATACTAAAACACCTGAGATGTCTAACGACGTTTTCAATAAACGTGAGACTAAATATGGACAACCTACACCGTCTGGTATTAGTGGAACAGGTAATTCCATGTTACGATGAAAAAATATGGACACTTCCTCAAAAATAAATATATTTACACAAATATATTTACAAATATATTTATTTACTATAATTCAAATTAACGAGCATACATTAAACCACAGTTACCACCAACAAAGGTTATCACATTGTATCGCTCTTCAAATACCGTCATATTATAATTATAATCATACAGTCTCCAATTAGGTTTATTAACGCCTATAATTTCACCACTTGAAGGGTCGCATATGGTATAGAACTGGGCTTCCTCATCTAGTGGTGGGCTGTATGTGGTAAATTCTAGCTGAATATCTTTAAACTTACTCATATTCATAGCACCAGATGGCTGAAAATCAAATGGGTCATTATGAATAGCAAAACTATAATTATAAAGGCCATCTGGAGCATTACCTGATGTTCTTATGTATTTTTCAATATAATTATATATACCAGCATCCAATACATTTTCACGATATTTTCCATCTAATAAAATACCCATTTGTAATAAAATATCCTTTTGATTTTGAGGATTAAAATTACCTGTGGTAAAATATCCAGTATGTTTTCCATCATCAGGATTATAACCAGGACCAAATCCGGATTGCGTAGTTGTATTACATTCCAATACCCACTCTCCGGATACGTCGGCAAAATCAACTTCTTGGGGTAAATAATTATACGGCCAATTTGTATAATTGCTCCATTCATTTCTTAAATTTATATCACTTCTCTGAAATGTCATCATCCATGACGAGACCATTCCCATTGTATTTTCCATTTTCACACGTTGACTACCAGTAACATTGAAAAACTTCCAATCATAAATAGATTTAAAAAGGTATTTTTGTTCACTCGCTGCAAATACTTTCGATTCCTCCTCTGATAAAAATCCATAAGTAGATACTAAATGAACATCCGCATTCCAATTAGTACGTTTATCTTGATAAGAATCTGTATCTAATGAAATATCAGGCGGTGGTTGTAAAAAACGATAAAATTGTTGTAATGGCTCATTAAAATTGGGTTGAATATACGGATAATTGTTTTGTTGATCTGCTACATCACGAATAACAATTAATTCTTGTATCGGTCTAAGTGTAATATTTATTTCTAATTCATTATATTGTAATGCTACTAAAGGGAATGCCATTTTAGCAGCTAAAGTAAACCAAAAATTAATTGGAATATATAACTTTCTTGCTCTAATAGATGGTTCTGGTCCCACATGTTTTTCTGTATAATATGCGTTTGGATAAGCATTTACGCGTGGACCAACATTTCCAGGATCATTTAATTCCGCCACATTACCAGTCATATTGTCATACAGAGATTTCTTTACGTTTGTAAAATCACGCTGAACCATGGCAAGTAAATATGCGCCAGAATAACGATTCAAAGTTTGTCCACCAACAGCTATTTCCACTTCTTCAATCATTTGTGTTCCCAAATTGTCGATCCATTTAAATTCATAAGGTGCCCAATTTCCACTACAGTCTTGGGGTGGATATATAGGACTCCATATTGTAGGCAACTGAACGACTAAATAAGTATCTAATAATAATTCCGCATATCGTTTCATTCTAAACGTAAATTTAGATGATTCGGTCAATCTGAGTGATCGCTGTCCATCGAAATCTAGACGAAATTTTTGAAGACCGAAATTCGTGTATTTTTTATACGTTGTCTTGAAAAAAGTTTTTGACGGATTTCCATTTAAATATACATTTTGATTTCCATAAGCTACTATATTTAATAATCCTCCTGGCATAATACTTATATATAATTATCATACAATAATTATTGTTTAACTTTTTATAAAAATACATAATAAAATCTATAATAAAATGTTTAATAAAATGTTTAATTAAAAATCTATAATCTAGCAATAACATATTTTAGCCTATAATATGTTTTCAAACTGGTTGTTTTAACCGAAATATTTTTTCAGGTAGTATTATAAGTATGGAAAATCTAAAAAATGCGCATCAAATGTTTTCAAAAATGTTTAAAGAACAAGACAAGGCGGTTATGGTAAAATATATGGCCTATTTCATTATTGTTATTCTAATAATATCTCTCATTGCTTATACAGTTGATAAAATGAGATTGAACAAAAATAATAGTATAGCCCTTAGTAAAATATATCCATCATTTCCAAATATATCATCTATTAATCCAGATGATGCCACATACGACTATAATTTAAGAGATTATTATATTAAAACCGCTTATAATTGCTGTTGCGGTGGAGAATTTAAAAATGATTATGTAAGTACAGATGCACTAAAGAAATGTATTTCTCAAGGCGCTCGTGTTCTAGATTTTGATATTTATTCTATTAATGATGAGCCAATTATAGCTGCTTCATCAATAGACAACTACAGGGTAAAACAAACTTATAATCAAATACCCCTCCATGAAGGGCTAGAAATAATAAACAATTACGCCTTTAGCGGTGGTTCATGTCCTAATCCGAATGACCCTTTAATATTACATTTCAGAATATCTAGTAATAATGATAAGATGTATAAAAAAATGGCTGATACTATTTATACTACTATTCAGTCTAGATTATTAGACAAAGAATATAGTTACGAATACGCCGGTAAAAATTTAGGCAGTCAAAAATTAAAATTATTCATGGGAAAAATTATTATTTCAGTTGATCGTGCAAATCCAATGTTCGAAAATACGCCACTAAAGGAATATGTTAATATTGCCTCTAGTTCCATTTTTTTACGCGCTTTGCGTCATTATGATATTGTCAATACTCCCAATTCGGACGAATTGATTGAATTCAATAAAAAAAATATGACTATAGCTATGCCTGATTTGAGTGTATATAATAACAACATATCTCCTGTATTAAATTTTAACTATGGATGTCAATGGGTCGGTATGAATTTTCAAAACTTTGATGATAATATGCAATATTATACTATATATTTCGACAAAGTGGGACACGCGTTTGTATTAAAACCAGAAAATTTACGATTTGTCCCAGTGACTATTCCTGACCCTACACCTCAGGACCCAGCTAATTCCTTCACTAGTCGCGATGTATCAACTGATTATTATTCATTTAGCGTGTAATGATAAATATTATATTATACACAAACAATATTAAATAATATATTCTCTCTGAATATATTATGCAAATACTTGATAATAAATATTATATAGTCCGACGCGGCGATTTCGCAACATGCGGAAATAGTAAAATACTATACGGTTTTTTCTCATTATTGTTATGTTTGGAAGAATATATTACTACTTATTCAACCAGTTGTATACAAATTTTGATTGGTTCTACTATAGTGTGGTCCATAATAGAATTTTATTTACATTTGAGTAATACACGCATTATAAAACCCATGTATATTGAGTTTACAGGTAATAAATGGCAATTAAATAAGCACGTTGGTATAATATTACAAGGGTTTCAAGAAGGGGGATTTATTACCACCATTGGAATGTATTTTGGAGATAGATTATTTATGTTAAACTATATGATTATGTTTCATATACTGATTATTATTATTATTATGCATATTGTTTTCAACAATAGCAATAGCAATAGCAATAGCAATGGGGATAATGTAAAAAAGGCTTCTATGAGACAAATAAATACTACCAGTTCAATATCTTTAATGAGTACAGTCACTATATACAATGGAATAACTCTCTACAACAACCCATCTCATATTTTTAGACAATTGGCTATGTTTTTTATAATGGTTTATATTTCATCTATATGGACTATCGTAGCGTGGTATAATAACAATAGAACTGTAGAAATATTTGTAAAAAACAACTATAACGAATATAATAAAAAAACAGTTACTAATCTTGACTCATTTTATGTTCTTTCTTATGATGTTATATTTGAAATTGGTATTGCGTACATGTTTTTTTATAATTTATGTACACCCTTGAATATTTATGGTGAATAAAAATACTTTTTATATGAATATACTATATATGTCTACTTGTAATAATAAACTAACATTAGAAGAAAAAGAAATTGCTATATTAAGAAATGCAATTGATATTGCGGAGAAACGCAAGGGTAAAAAGACAGTAAGTGATCCGGATGTCAAAAAAATCATTTCTATATTAGAGGATTTTTTAAAGAAAAAACGTTTGGTTTGTTATGGTGGAACTGCCATTAATAATATTCTTCCACTTGATGATCAGTTTTATGATAAAGATATCGAAATACCAGATTATGATTTTTATAGTCCAGACGCGCTTAACGATGCTGTAGAATTAGCAGATATATACTACAATGAGGGGTTTCAAGAGGTCGAGGCAAAAGCAGGAGTTCATCATGGTACATATAAAGTATATGTTAATTTTATTCCTGTAGCTGATATTACTTATTTAGAAAGATCATTATTTAAACGTGTTCAAAAAGAATCAATACGTGTATATAGTATTTTGTATTGTCCGCCCAATTTTCTTCGCATGAACATGTATTTGGAATTATCAAGACCTGCTGGTGATATTAGTCGCTGGGAAAAAGTGTTAAAAAGGCTTATACTATTAAACAAAAATTATCCTTTACGTGGTAAGCACTGTGACCCAAAATTATTTCAGCGCGAATTTGAACGTATTGACGCAAAAAAAGAGGAACAATTATATTATACTGTACGTGATTCTTTTATTGACCAAGGACTAATATTTTTCGGAGGATATGCCAGTTTCCTTTATTCCACTTATATGCCTGCTAAACAAAAGAAGTTGTTTCAAAAAACACCTGATTTTGACGTATTGGCAGAAGAGCCAGAACAAGCAGCAGCTATGTTAAAAGAGAGATTAGAAGATTTCGATTACAAAGGAATACAACTTATAAAACATAATGGTATAGGAGAATTAATTGCTCCTCATTATTCTGTGCGTGTTAAAATTAATAATATAGAAGAAACGGTTGCTTTTATTTACAAACCATTAGCTTGCCATAGTTATAATATTATCAAAAAGGGAACTAAAACCGTGCGTGTAGCAACTATTGATACTATGTTGAGTTTTTACTTCGCATTTTTCTATAGTGATCGCGAGTATTACGATGAAAATCGTATATTATGTATGGCCCAATATTTATTCGACGTACAACAAAAAAACAGATTGCAGCAAAAAGGACTTTTAAAGCGTTTTAGTATTAACTGTTATGGAAAGCAAGATACCTTGGAAGAAATGAGAAATACCAAAGCAGAAAAATATAAAGAGTTGAAAGGTAAACGAGGAACAAAGGAATTCGAATCATGGTTTTTACGATATGTTCCATTTGAAGAGAAAATGGCAAAGGAAGATAAAGGAGATAAAAATAAAAATAAAAATAAAAATAAGGCTACTGGAAAAAAATATGGTACGAAAAAACATAAGCATAAATCAAAATCTAACAAGACACGAAAAAATAAAGCTAAAAAGGGCATTTTTGGAATATTTTAAACGGTTATATATAACATAATATCCCTCCATATATTTTTGAATACTGATATATGCTGTTGAATAAATGTATCCTTCTTAAATCTATTTGGTAATAAATCATCTATATGTAATCCTAATCGAAAGATGTATACAATGATTATATATAGAATTTCTCTCAATCTAAAAAATAATATTTCCATAATTGTCCATTCATTTACATAACTACAAAGGTTATTTGCAGTGTTTTTCTCAAAAAACTGATGAGTATCCATTAATCCTTCCAATAATCTCGAATAAATATTCTTTTCGTTCTTGATAAATATCATATTCTTTATCTTATCTAGACTTTGTAGATTTAAGAATAATACTTTCCTACCATTATCATTGTCTTTATCCTTAACTTTAAACATATATGGAAATGCGCCGTCAATACAACCATCTTCATCTGTGGCCTTCCTTTCCATTAAATAAGGTACGTAGAGTGATTTAATAATATTATCGATTAATTCACACTTATTCTTGTACTTTTTCTTAACAATTTGCTCACCCTTTATTGTATCGAAGTAAGTTAAATAAAAACGATTATTTATCAGGAGTACGTCATTTTCTGTTATAATTTCATCCATTGTTCTTTTAAATTTTGTCACTACCTTTTTCAAATCTTGATGTTTTCTCAAGTATTTATAACAATCCGTACATATACCTATTGAAATGTCCATTTTGTCTAATAAAAATAATAATCCTATGATAGCTCCTATACTACATCCGGATACCTTGTTTATTTTTATTTTGTCAGAACGTTCTAATTCTTTCATATAAAACAGACTACCTAACATATAGACACCATTAAATGCTCCTCCATCCAATACTAAATCTATTTTTTTTGGTAAATGTTTTTCAGGGACATTTTCTATAAGAGTATTTATAAATGTTTGTAATGCCATAATAATATATTATCTTACGTTTATAACATATTATTTTTTCTGAATATTTACTTACATGGGTTTTGACTTATAAATCACCAAATTATATTATTATATATTCTGTAAATGAACAAGAGCTTTTGATATAATATAATAAGCTATTCCAAAAAACATACTATTTATAATATAACCAGTTAAATTGGGATTGCCATCTTTATTAAATAATGATGGTAAAATAGCCAAAACCTTACTTTTAACAACCGGTAGTTGAAAAATAAAATATAGTAGTCCAATGATAATTGGTATTTGAAATTCGTCGTACAATATTTCGAGTGAATCACGCGAATTCTGATTTTTCATTCGTCTAGCTAAAATATCCTGCTCAGTATCTGTATTATGAATATAATCTGATTGTTCTTGTTGAGGAACATAGTTGGGCTTAACTTGATCGTCCGCGAAATGAACTGTATTTGTTGGAATATCGCGTGAAGGTAGTCCTGTACCACCATTAGCACTTGCTTGTTGAATTCCACTAACTAATTCATTCATCATTTTTTGCTCCTGAATTTCACTAGATTCACTATTTGCGCCAATAGAATTATTAGCACCAATCCCACTATTGGGATCATAAGTAGTCGGTTTATCAGTTGTTTGTAATACAACGTTTTGACTTCCACCTCCAGCGGAAGGATCACTTGGTAAATCAGCTAAACTCGTCGTGTCAGACATATCTAATATATTCATAACATTGATAGATGAAGATAATTACGCAAAATTCACCTTTTTCTTTTTACTATCACATCCATGCGATTCCATTTCATATTTAAAACAACGATCGCCGTATTTGTACACTTTTTTCTTAATATCTTCTAAACTAGGTGCGTTAAATTCAATACAATTACGACCAATACATCCTTTTCTAAATAAAGTAGCCAATCCTAGACCTAAAAGTGTTGACATAATAATCTTTCCTGTTTCAGTACGAAATAATTTTTCAAAAGCCATTATCTATATTATAGCTGTACATATTTATTTACAGCTATAATTCTATATTATTACATCTAGTACACCATTATTCATTTGAATATTTTTTATATATAATTAGTATACTCATACATGTTATACTTGTAAAGGGATTTCTTCAGCACTATTAGAACATTTTACTATGTTCTGTTTCAACTGAAAACAATTATTCACTTGGTCGCGAAATTGAAATAAATGATTATTATCGGCGGTTGGATATACAGTTATTTCTTTCGGAGGAGGACTTGATACATAAACACATAATAGACCGAATAAAAAACTTAAAATGAACACGCGAAAATTTATGAGAAACATAATTTTTACTTATATTACTTACTGATAATAATTTCACCAGATGAATTGTACTATCTAATAATCGCCTTGATATGAATCGTCGCGAATTGAATTTATCACATTTCTGTTGGAATTCTCTTCATCACCAATACTCCCTATAACGAAGGACTCTACAACCGGTTTATCAAACGGAACTGTCATATCTTGTAATGTAAATATTTTCTTTACCAATGTATGGGTATTGGTATCATTATTGTATTCCATAGCCATATACTGGTATTTTAAATCGCGCAATTCATCTAATAACGGTATAAATTCGGTTTGATATGTAGAAATCATATCTTTAATGAGTTGTATTTGACCGGTTTCATTAAACTCATCAATTGTTGATTTAATAAGAGCGATTTTATTGTAAAATATGGTCATTTTAATACCAATTTCCGATTTATTATCTAAATTAGAAACAATATTAATAAATTGCGTTTTATATTCCATAACAGATTCTAAATCTTGGGTCAGTTCTTCCTTCAATTTCTTAAAATTAGTTAATGTAGTAGCTTCTTGTTCGTATCCGAATAATAAATCTAATTTGGTTGTTATTATTTCTTCTTTTAAATCATCTACACCTGTTTGAAATACGTCGATCAATTCCTCTAAATTAACAAATTTGCCTCTATTTATTTTTATATCCAACAAACACGGCGATTTATTATCACCACATAAAGCAGATAATATACCACCTTCATTCTTAAAAATAGTACCTACATTTCTATTACAATTAATACATTTTGTATTCAACTTTCTAAATTTATCTTGTTTTTGCTTCATAGATAATTTATCATCTTTTAAAATAGTATTGATTTGATTCTGTTTTTTAGCTTCATACTTATTTTTCAGGTTGTAATATTCATTCAACTTTTCCATGAATTCTTCGTCGAAATTATTTTCATTTACATTTTCATTTTCACTTGATAACGATTTATTGTCCATGTTTGTATAGATTAAGCAAACATTTTTCTATTGTAAAATTGAACTTCTGGATTATTTTGCCAAGAAGATAAATCTGTACCTAAATGATTCACCTGGTTCTTCCTATAGTCCTGCATAAATCGTAATTTATTCATAATATATTCCTGTTCTTGACGTTTTTTTTCTTCTTGAAGCTTCAAGTCATTTTTACGCTTGTATTTAAAATACAACGTCAGGCCTACAATACATACAAATGCCAGAAATAGTCCTAAATTGTAAATAAAATTATTGTATTTATTTTTGATTATATGACATTGTTCTAAAGAAGAACTAAGAAAATATTTAACACCTGGTTCAATTAAACGAGGGCGAATATTTTGTAGAGTTTCCATTAAAATATGGTTTTATAATTTCAAAATAAATTATACCTATTTATTATATGGCTGCTGCAAATCCATCATCATCGATAGTATTTTTTTTAGTATTAACATTAGTATATTTTGTATTCAAGTATTACACTAAATCAGAATCTACGCTTAAAATGTGGACTATTATTTATTTTTTAGTTTTAATAGTAGTACAATTTTTCATAAATTTAGGGTTAACTGGCGAAATATGTGGTTCATCTCAATATGGCATGGCTTTAAGAACTACTCTCTTACCATGGTTAATGGTTTTTGGTACTATTAATCTATTATTGTTTATTTTTCCAGCTTGGTTAAGTCCATTTTCAAATACAATTGGTTACTTATTTGCTTGTATAACTGGAGTGAATGGATTTTTGAAGAGTATATTAAAAGACAAGGTCGCTCAAAAAGGAGGACCGAATCAATCAGAAATGATTTCTGCTATAAACAATGTATATGAAGACAAGTCGTTGTTAATAAATTCGATGACAGCATCGAATTTACCTAATTGGTGGGAAAGTATGACAAAAGGTGGATTATTAAAACCTGGTATTGGTAATGCCCATTACTTGGAACTATCTAATTATGTAAAAATGAAAAATGAGATAGCAGAATTTATATGGTATGCTTTATCAGGAGTATTAACTACCTCTATCAGTTATAATGCTATATTAAACTCTGGTTGTAAAAAATCTGTAGAAGAGATGGAAAAACGTCATCAAAATTATATGGCTCAAGAGCAAAAAATAGCGGAAGAGCAAAAACAATCTGAGGCCAAGCAAACGGTATATAAATCATATGAATAAATTACCTAAATTTAGGAAGAGTAATATAATACAATACAGCTAAATAAGAGAGAATTCCTAGCAAAATGCTTATTAACCATATAGGTAATATCGTTTTTCTTTTGCTACCTAGTCCAAACTCTCTTAAAGTTCCGTCATTATTGTATATAAATCCTGGTTGAAAATAGTTTAGTAATAAAAATGATGCTATAAAAATGAGAATAGAAAATGTATTAATATGTTTTCGGATAAAACTGTAATTCATTATATATATAATACGAATAATATATCGCGCTTTGAATTAATTTTATTTTATTTTATTTGCATAAAGTATAATGAACCACGTTGAAAATCAATCTACATTTATGTCAGCCATGTCACCTTTAGGTAGTGAATATTGCGATTATTTTTACTATTTAACCATGATTAATTTGATCCTTCTCGTTTACGTCATTCTTGTCGCGTTATATATTTTCATCTTCGAAAAAAAGAGAGATAGTTTATTCCATATTGTGTTATCCATATTACCTATTTTCATTAGTTACTTTACAAACCGCTTATTATACTCAATATGTATTGGATCTACAATGAAAATGTAAATCACTATAGTAACATAATTTACCCTTAATAATTATATTTACAGTAATCTAAATATAATTCTTTTTATTATATGTATTTTTGTTTATCTTCTTGATTTAGATAAACATTTTTACTGATTGTTCTTATAATTTTTCCTGTTTCCTTTTTATCATTTTCAATATCAGTCATAGAGTTACATATTAGATTGGTTAATTTCATCTGTACCCCTTCATCTTTATCCCAACCTTTATTGACGTCCTTCCATTTATTTATCATAGTTCTCTGTTTTCTTGCTAGATTTGTTATTCCGATAAGTAATTTCACCATTTCAGTATCTTTTTCCCAGATATCCTCTTCCTTCACGTAAAGTGTTTTTCTAGTAGCATCGGTACAATGAATTGGTCTCTCTAGTATATCCAATTGATTTAGACCATTGGTTATCATATTTGTAATTGTCTTAGTCAATCCATTCTCTACAGTATTATCATATGTTTCGGCAGTAATAGGTAATGTATCAATAAAGTCAGTCAAATTCATAGCATTCTTACAATGATCATTTAAAAACATTTGGATATTGAAATTTTGCGTGTTATGACTATTTGTTGTATTGTAAGAATTTGTATTATTGCCAATAGATGGCATAATATCCATCATCTTTTCCATTACATCTTGATTTTTCAACAGTACTCCTTCCATTATATCTTGATTTTTCAATAACATTTTCAATATATATTCTTTGCCAATATCTACCATAACAGCTGTTGGTTCTTGATTGTCCGGTTCGCACTTTTTTTTATGATTCCATAGAGACGATGCATGCTTAAAATGTTTACCACAATGACATTTATATTCTTTGTTATCATCTGGAACCTTTTGGAACTTTTTTTCTTCGTCAAAGTTCGTATTTGTTCGTATTTTATGTTTCAGTGTCATTAAATGTCTATCATACTGACTTTTCCTACTAGTATTATAATCACAACACTTACAAATATATTTTTGGAACTTTTTGGAACTTAAATTGTTCGTCATTCTTCGTATAATTGACGAAGATAAAAAGTTCCTAAATCGTTTTTCCGATAAATGTATATTTTTCAGAAAATTTTACAATCACAAATAAAAACAGTTTGAAATGAAAATGAGAGCATTAAGCTCTAAAACGCATTTTCACGTTTTTTTCATTTCTAATTTCAAAATTTCAAAAAACACACAAAAAAAGCATGTTGATTTTTGATTTTCCCAAAAGAGAATTGAAAAAAAAGTAAAAAGTGAAATACCTACATGTATCAAAAACAACCAAGCTTTTTTGCCCTAAAAAACCCCCCTTCATATGTAGGGGGCTACCTACATGCCCTACATGACTTTTTCAGAATTTTGAAAAATGAAAATCATCAAGCGCAATTTACCTACATGAAAAGCATGTCCGAAAAAACCGAAATTCAAAAAGTCATTTTACGCTCGCCAGATTAAGGGGATAAAAAAGTGTATAAAATGACCGTTTTATTTATCCTCCTACAATTCGGAATTCATCCATTAATTATATATTTTGTAAATAAAGAGGATACATTTCTATTGATTACAAACAAACATGTGTATACAACAACATCTATTTCATATTATATAATATTATTCATTGATTATATAATATTATTCATTGATTATATCATATAATTCACATAGTGGGACATATCGATTTAATGACGATTTAATAACACCGTTTGGCAACTGAAAATTTTTGTTAGGTGTAATAGTATACATTGTATCTAGTCCGTTGTCAGTTTCACTCTTTGATATAACAACATATATTATATTTACAGATTTTAACCAACCCACAAAGTCGTGTGGTTCAAACGACATATTATAGTATAGAAACACGTGACCTTTTTATACTGATTTTATAACATTATTTTTATATATCGCTCAACTATGAATTACTCTTCATTATCATCAAATTGTAAGCGATATGCATCATCGATTTCACCCATATCGTCGTCATCTGGAATATCATTCATGTTATAGACATCTTCATCTATTCTATCAGCCACTATTTGTCCCTCTTCTTGTTCTACCATTGCTATTTCATGATCCGCGGTGAGAGCTTGGCCCATCATTTCGCGATTCGATATTTGTTGTTCCATTATCTGTTCCCTTTCTCTCTCGGCGCGTTCTTCATCATATGTTTTGGCAACATACTGCGTCAACCCTTTTTGTAATCCCTTGTTCCATCTCTCTAGGCGATGATTCTTTAATAAATTCTCAATGGCTCTTTCTTCCTTTGACATTTTACGTAAATTAGAAGTAATTTTATGTCTTTCATCATCTTTGGATCGATTTACCTTTTCTTTT
>Ga0233415_10000279_pt1 | contig 24627 bp, 30 predicted proteins | sample Na_anoxic_12_MG_FD_188631 | JGI IMG/M metagenome (GOLD analysis project Ga0233415, IMG submission 188631) | Seawater microbial communities from Saanich Inlet, British Columbia, Canada - Na_anoxic_12_MG | ecosystem: Environmental > Aquatic > Marine > Inlet | place: Canada: British Columbia... | reverse complement strand
TTTATAATTTCTAACTATTTCTTTCCAAGCTAGACCATTTTGTTCTTTAAGAGTGTTAAATAATTCCTTAACATTTTCTCTTAAATTTTGTTTTTGTAGCTTACTTCTGTCGAAGCAAGAAGTATTTTGCTGTGTTAATTGTTTAGTTGTCATTTATATAACATCTTCTGGTGGTACTGCTCCAACATCTTCACTATGACAATCTAAACAATAATTTTTTTGATTATCAATTTCTATGTCATGTATTGATATATTTTGACTTTTACAGCTATAACAAACATCAACATAGTTTGCTAAATCAGAGTAGTATATTTTTTTTTCTTGTGTCATTTTATTTTTCCCTTTCTGTTTGTTTTTTTTAATTATATATTTAACCATGATTGCTGTTTTTCATAAATTTGTTTTTGTAATTTATTATTTTTATAAACAGAACAACCGCTTAACAATAAACATACAAGCAATAATTTAATTAAGTTAATCATTTTATTTTTCCCTTTGTTGTAGCTTACTTCTGTCGAAGCAAGAAGTATTCTTCAGTTGTTTATTTATCATTAAAATTATACCATTCATCAGTAATAAATGTATGATCACAATTAAGTTCTTGATAATTTTTATTCATAATTTTTTTCCAATTAATTAAATTATCAATTTCATTTTGTACTTTATTTTTAGCATCTTCTTCGTTTTTAGCTTTTACATCTTTAAATATATCTAATGTTGGACACACTCTATAAGTTTTCATTTTATTTTTCCCTTTTGTTTAGTTGTTTATTCATAAATTACATCATAACTATTTCACCACTAAATTCCATTTCAGATATTCTATCTTGAATAAAACTTAATTCAGCTTGATATACTGCATGATCTTTTGGTAGTTCCTTATTATTAATATCAGTCATTTCTATTTCATTATCTTTTATTTTCCAATAAATAGGATAATGTTTTTTAGTCATTTCCAATCTGTACTTATCTATTTGATCCATTTTATTTTTCCCTTTTGTTTTTCTCATTTGCTTGATTTATTAAAAACCCCATTTATTAATTTTAAAATCAAGAGCATTTTCTAAATCGTTTTCTGTTTCTGTTTTATTTTCATTTGCCATATCAACCAAATCATTTGGCAATGGTTCTATATCGTAGTCATAAAATATGGCTAAACTGTGATCTTCTTCTTTCTTTAGTTTATCCAAATAATCGTTGAAACCATTGATTAATTTACCTATTTTACTACTATCATCATTCATATTTATTGACCTTTCTCATAGTTAAACATTAAATTATCACCATTAACATATACACCGGCTTTTTGAAGTGTTTTAAATTCGTTTGGCTTTACCTCTTGCATACCATCAAATCTAACTAAACTATCAAAATGCCAATAATCGTTTCCATCTTGATCATCCGGTGTAATTTTATTTAAAAAAAATTGTGATAAAATTTTATAATCATTATCATCATCTTCATGACCCATTTCTTTTAAATTTTTATCTGAATAAATATAATGGTATGTGTTTTCATCTTCACCACACCTTTTGAAAAATTCACATAACCAATATTTTTGTTTTTGTTTTTTCATTTATTTCTCGCTTTCTGTGTTTTCTTCATTATCTTCATCATCTTCGCTTAAATCTCTACTATCAAGAAAGTCATCATAACCCACATTATAAGCAATCGGATCGCTATCTTCTAACAGTTTAGAAAAATTCCAATGTCCTGTGTCATAAAGTTCATCTAAAAAATCATTATATTCATCTTGATATTTCATAAGTTCCTTTCTATTTGTTTAAGTCTGTTAAGATATAAGTACCATTTTTAATTTTGGCTCGTGTATCTTTTATAGTTTCATTAAGAAATATATTTCTATACTTGCCGGTTGTGTTTGAGTAGTTCCAATATTTTTGATCAAGATATATTTTTACTTGATCACTCTCATAATCTTTTTTTACAATCATAGAATTATAAGATTGGAAATATTCATTTTGTTTATCATCAGTAATTATAAATTGATTTGATATTTTATTACCGCTGTTGCTTGTTATGTTTTCTACTTTCATTTTAGTTTCCTTTCAGTTAATTAAAGTTAATAAATAAATATGGCTATAATTAGGCAAGATTATCTATCATTCCAATTAGACCAATCAAAATTTTTCAATTCTGATTTATCAGCATTTTCAATAATAAATGCTTTTAATCTTTCTCTAAATCTTTTAGTCATTCTTTTTGCTTTGTCTTGATGTTTAAAAGTATATTCACCCTCATCAGCTAAAGTAGTTTCAAATATATCCATTAAATCAATCATATTAAAACTAGACCAATTTAAACGATCATCATATTTATCGTTAATTGTTCTATCAACTTTAATATTAATTTCTAATAATGGTTCCTCTTTTATTATTTCTTTTTTCATAGTTTCCTTTAATTGTTTAAGTTGATTTTTTTACCAAATGTATTCATAGCTTTATATTTGTTTCCATTTACATAAACTAGATATTGTTGATCTATTCCATTTTCACAAATTTCTATTGCTGTTTTCATATCATCAGTTTCAAATGTTTCATTTTTAAAAGCTGAATAATAATATATTTTAATTGGTTTCATTGTTTCCTTTGGTTGATTTGTTTTAAACATAATTAAAGATAATATAATAATAAGGCATGAATAAGGCATATACAAAAAAGATTTAATTATTATTAGTGTGATAATATTGCAACAGCTGTGATATATTTACAGTTTATAATTGTTCTAATGTTTGGTTGAAATATAGAATAAAATAATATTGATAATGTTGGTATCCATTTATAAAGCGTCTTTGTTTTTTTTCTCACATCATAACAAGCGACAGTAAATAATAAGTACCAAAGCAATTATTATTAATTAATTACATTTGTCCCGATAACATTTATTTATCACTAATCTATTTAAGATATATATTTACCTAGATTAATGTAGTTTTTAATGATTCTAATTAGCGGTATACCCCAGATTTCAGTCGCAGTTTTCTTTCTATATATAGACCGGACTTGAGGACACCCTTACAGCCACCCACCCACTTATACACAAACACTTTTTTGTTTTATTTTTTTTTCAAATGCACTAGATGTAGTATATGGATTACTTTAGTGCAGACGATTTAGATTCAGTTTCTTATGTTGAAGAAGGAACAAACAACGTAATTATTAAGTTTTATGGATTTCCCAATAAAGTAGCAGCCGATCTATTTATCAGCTATGCTATGCTCAATATGGGTTTTGATTACCAACCTATAACTGGTATGAAGTCAGACATGATACACTAAATATGCTTTTCTACGAAAAGAAATAAATATGGATATTAAAATACCCTATACACCAAGAAAGCATCAAGCCTACTTGCACAGACAGATAGACAATCACAGATGGAATGTATTAGTATGCCACAGAAGATTCGGCAAGACAGTATGTATGATCAACCACCTAATTAGGTCAGCATTACTGTCCAAACTTAACAACCCTAGGTTTGCCTACATTGCACCTACCTTCAAACAAGCTAAATCTATTGCATGGGATTACATGAAACAGTTTACCGCCAAGATACCCCACACCAAGTTTAATGAGACAGAACTGCGTGTAGACCTACCTAATGGTTCTCGTATTACCTTGCTAGGCTCGGAATCCCCAGATGGGTTAAGAGGTATATACCTTGATGGATGTGTCATTGATGAGTACGCAAATGTAAACAGTAAGTTGTTTCCAGAAATAATTAGACCAGCATTATCAGATCGTAAAGGTTACTGTGTGTTTATTGGCACACCAATGGGAATGAACAATAACTTTTATGAACTGTACCAACACGCACAAGGTGCGGAAGATTGGTTTAATTACAAAGCAAAAGCATCAGATACCAAGATTGTAGACAATGATGAGTTGGTCAAGGCAAAAGAGGTAATGGGAGAAAAGAAGTACCTACAAGAATTTGAGTGCGATTGGATAGCCAACATTGAAGGAGCAGTATATGGAGATGTTATAGCAAAACTAGATGATGATAAACAACTTACAAGAGTTCCTTACGATCCTGCCTTACCAGTATCTACAGCATGGGATCTTGGGGTCTCCGACCACAGTAGTATAATATTTTATCAGCAGTTAGGAAGATCAATAAATATAATAGATTACCACGAAGAGAAAGGTCAAGGTTTACCATACTACATTAAGATGATTGATCAGAAAGAGTATGTTTACAAAGATCACTTTGCACCACACGACATTGAAGTTACCGAGTTCGGCAATGGTAAGACCCGGAGAGAGGTCGCTACCCAATTAGGATTAAGGTTTAAAGTCGTTCCAAAAATTCCACTAGAGGATGGCATCCACGCAACCACAATGACCTTACCTAGATGTTGGATTGATACTGACCATTGCAAAAAGTTAATAGATGCGTTAAGACATTACCACAGGAAGTATATTGATAAAAATAGAATGTTTAGATCAAAGCCTGTACACGATTGGAGTTCACACGCTTGTGATGCAATGCGTTACCTAGCAGTTGGACTACAAGAAATTAATACTAGACAATCAGCTCCACAAAGTGTAGCAGATAATAGTTACAGGATTATATAATTATGGGTTCAATATTTAAACCAAAAATGCCACCGCTACCGCCAGTTCAACCTGCACCACCACCTCCGGGAGTTTCGCAAGAGGAAAAAGATGCGATTGCAGCAGAACAAAGAGAAATTGCTAGAAAAAGAAGAGGTCGTAAATCTACAATTCTAACTGGACCACTAGGTGTTGAGGAAGAAGCTGAAACAGAAAACAAAACTTTATTAGGATCATAATGTTTGACAAAATTAAAAAGATTTTTAAAAAAAAACTAAAAGTAGAAAAAGAAAAAAGAACTTATGAGAAAGCTATAGATCATGGTAATGACATTACTTTTGAAAACGAAGTTAAACAAATAGAAACAAAAAGAATATCAGAAACAAAATCAGATAAAGTATTTTCAGATAGAAAATCAGATACTAAATCTGGATTAGGAGGATAATATGGGATCAGTATTTAGACCAAAACCACCTGCACCTGCACCAGCACCTGTGCCTACTCCAGTTACACCCACAGTAGCAGAAGTTTCACAATCAAAAGCAGCAGATGCTTACGATCCAAGAAAGACAAAAGCCAAAGGTAGATCATCTACAATTATAACAGGATCAAAAGGTGTAGAGGATGAAACATTAACATTAGGCAAGAAAAGTTTATTAGGTAAGTAATGGCAAGAACAGATTTATCAAAAGGAATATTATCTAGATACGAAAGACTAGAAGGTCAAAGACAAAATTGGGAAACGCATTGGCAGGAAGTTGCAGATTATATGCAACCAAGAAAAGCAGATGTTACTAAACAAAGAGCTAGAGGTGATAAAAGAATGGAACAAGTTTTTGATTCTTCACCTATACAAGCAGTAGAATTATTAGCAGCATCATTACATGGTATGCTAACAAATCCATCTACACCTTGGTTTACTTTAAGATTTAAAGATACAGAAATTGATAATGAAGATGAAGCAAAACTTTGGTTAGAAGCATCTACAGATGCAATGTATACAGCATTTAATAGATCAAACTTTCAACAAGAAATATTTGAATTGTACCATGACCTAATTACATTTGGTACAGCAGCAATGTTTATTGAAGAAGATGATGATGATATTATAAAATTTTCAACAAGACATATTAACGAAGTTTTTATTGCAGAGAATGATAAAGGCAGAATAGATACAATCTTTAGAAGATTTAAAATAAGTGCTAGAGCTGCAATGCAAAAGTTTGGTGATGCAACATCAACAGACATTAAAGGTATATTTAAAAAAGATCCATACCAAGAAGTAGAAATACTACACGCAGTTTATCCAAGATCAGATTTTAATCCAAAGAAAAAAGATAAATCTAATATGCCATTTGAATCTGTTTATTTAGAATTTAAAAATGCAAATGAATTATCTATTAGTGGATTTAGAGAGTTCCCTTTCGTAGTACCTAGATATTTAAAAGCATCAAATGAAATTTATGGAAGATCACCTGCAATGACAGCATTGCCAGATGTTAAGATGTTAAATGAAATGTCAAAGACTACAATCAAAGCTGCACAGAAACAAGTTGATCCACCACTATTAGTTCCGGATGATGGCTTCTTGCTTCCTGTAAGAACTGTACCGGGTGGACTAAACTTTTACAGAAGTGGTACAAGAGATAGAATAGAACCATTAAACATTGGTGCAAACAATCCACTAGGTTTAAATATGGAAGAGCAAAGAAGAGACAGTATTAGAGCTGTGTTCTATGTTAATCAACTTATGATGCAAGATGGTCCACAAATGACAGCAACAGAAGTTATCCAACGTAATGAAGAGAAGATGAGATTACTTGGTCCAGTATTAGGTAGACTACAATCAGAATTATTAAAACCATTAATTGATAGGGTGTTTGCAATATTACTTCGTAACGATATGTTGCCACCAGCTCCAGAGTTTTTATCTGGTAGAGACATAGAAATAGAATATGTATCACCACTTGCTAAAGCACAAAAATCTTCAGAGCTACAATCTATTATGAGAGCTATAGAAATATTAGGTAGCCTTGCAAACATATCACCAGTATTTGATTATGTTAATTTTGATAATCTTGTTAAACATCTAGCAGACATTGTTGGTATGCCACAAAAATTATTAAAATCACAAAACCAAGTAAACGCAGAAAGAGAACAAGCCGCAGCACAAGCTGCAGAACAACAACAAATGGCACAGATGCAACAAGTTGCACAAGCCGGAGGAGATATAGCACCACTAGCAAAAGCATTGCCGGAAGAAGCAAAAGCATTAGTGGAATAATATGAAACAAGATAAACAACTAGAGAAATTTATAGCAGGACTAAAAAAAAATTATCAATACATATTCAATACAGAAGAAGGCAAAGAAGTCTTAACTGACCTTGAAAAAAGATGTCATTATCATTCTACCACTAATGTAAAAGGTGATAGCCATGAAAGTGCATACATGGAAGGACAACGTAGTGTCATTCTATTTATTAAATCAATGCTACGAAACGATAAGGAAAAATAAAAATGTCAAATGAACAGATAACACAGGAAACTGTGCCTGTAGAACAAGCGACTACAGAAACAGCACAACCAACAACAACTGCCACACAAGTTGCAGTAAAAGGAGCAGATACTCCTGCACCACAAACATCATCTTGGAAAGATTCTATTAGTGAAGTTTATAGAAATGATCCTAACATTGAAAAATTTACTGAAGCAGATGCTTTAGCTAAATCTTATATCAATGCAGTTAAAATGATTGGTCAAGATAAAATAGCAATACCAACAAATAATTCAACTCAAGAAGCATGGGATGAAGCTTACGAAAAATTAGGTAGACCAGAATCTCCAGAAAAATATGCTTTAGATGCAAAATCAGATGTTGTTCCTTTTGATGAAAATGCAATTAAATCTTTTGCCGAACAATCACATAAGTTGGGTTTAAATAACAAACAAGCTCAAGGTATATTAGAGTTTTACAAAAATAATATGGAAGGATCTGCACAACAAGCAAAAATAGATACTGAAACTGCTCAATCTCAAGCTGAACAAGAGTTAAGACAAGAATGGGGTAGAGACTTTGAAGGTAAAGTTAAACAAGCTGGTGCATTAGCAAAAGCTAATATTAATCCAGAAGTTTTAGATATGACTTTATCTAATGGTACAAGGCTTGGAGACCATCCAGAAATTATTAAAGGATTTGCAAAAATAGCAGGAATGATGTCAGAAGATAAAATTGTTGCAACTGAAAGCGAAAATGTAAATACGATTGCAGATATTGAATCTGAAATATCAGCTATTACCAATGATACTAATGGACCTTATTGGAATAAACAACATCCAGATCACGATAAATTGGTACAACAAGTTTATACATTAAGAGAAATGTTAAATGCAGATAAATAATCTTAATGATAAAGAAATTCGGTTAGAAATATTAAGAATGGTAAAAGAAACAGGATCAGAGAAACAAAAAAATGATCCCTTGCCTTTTGCTGAAAAATATTATAACTGGGTAATAGGTAAGAAAATTCGCAAGAACCTTACTGACAAGAAGGAATAGACTTCTAGTCTAAAAGACTTAAAATCCAAGAGATGCCTACTATTATTTAGTGGAGAACCTTTCTGATTATTTTAACTTAACAATAATATGGAGAGACAATTATGTCATCAAATATAACTACAGCTTTTGTACAGCAGTATTCTGCAAACGTACAAATGCTATCTCAACAAATGGGATCGTTATTAAGAGACAAAGTTCGTGTTGAATCTGTGGTTGGAAAAAACGCTTTTTTCGATCAAGTTGGTTCAGTAACTGCAGTTGAAAAAACTAGCAGACATTCAGACACTCCACAAATAGATACTCCTCATGCGAGAAGAAGAGTATCTCTTGCGGATTATGAATTTGCTGATCTAATAGATCAACAGGACAAAGTTAGACTTTTAATAGATCCGACTTCATCTTATGCTCAAGCTGCTGCTATGGCAATGGGTAGAGCTATGGATGATGTGATCATTTCTGCTGCACTAGGTACTGCGTACACTGGTGAGACAGGATCAACAAGCACAGCCAATTCGAATCAAATCGTACATGGTTCTGCTGGTTTAAATATCGCTAAATTAAGAGAAGCTAAACAAACTCTTGATTTAGGAGATGTAGATCCTTCAATTCCGAGACACATTATCGTGTCTCCGAGACAGATAAGTGATCTTTTAAATATAACTGAAGTAACAAGTTCTGATTTCAACACAGTCAAAGCATTGGCTAATGGTGAAATCAACTCGTTCCTTGGTTTTAATTTCATTGTATCAAACAGACTAACATTATCTAGCACAACTAGATCATGTATAGCTTTTGCACAAGATGGAATCGCTTTAGGTGTTGGCAAAGATGTCAATGCTAGAATAGACGAAAGAAGCGACAAATCTTATGCCACTCAAGTGTACTACTGCATGAGCATTGGTGCTACTAGAATGGAAGAAGCTAAAGTTGTTGAAGTACAATGTACAGAATCGTAATAGGAGGATATAGATTATGGCGAATGTAAATACAGACATTGTAACTAACTTTGTTGCAGTTCCTCAAGTCAAAAATGATTCACAGCAATTACATGGTGTAAAAAGAATTGCACAAGGTACTATTGCTTTGGCATCTGGAGACTTGTCGGCTACTGATACAGTTATGTTAGCTCCTGTTCCAACTAATGCTAGTATTTCTTCTATCAAATTGTTTAATGACGATTTAGATTCTGGAACTACTAATACTGCGGATGTTGGTTTATGGACAACAGCTATTGCTGCGGTTGATGATGATGCTTATGCTTCTGCGATTACTGACCTTCGTGGTGCGGTAACAACAGGAACTGAAGTAGCATTTGAAGCTAGAGATATTAACAAAATGGGACAGAAAGTTTGGCAAGATGCTGGACAATCTTCTGATCCGGGAGGATATTACTATGTAGGTATCATTTTTGATGCTGCTGGTAATACTGCTGGTGATTTAAGTTTTGTTATTGAATACACAGTAGACTAATAAATAAAATTTTAGGCGGTGAAAGCGAGAGTGGAAGCCGCCTAGAGTGCATGAAAAAGATACAAGATTTAAAACCTGTACTACACTTTAAAAAAGATAATTATGTGTACAGGTATGTATTAGTAGATAGGTTTAAACATGATACTAAATATCATTATGGCTTTGATACTAAAGAAGAACGAACAGAAGCAGAAATATTTGCGTTAGAAAAAGATAGACAAATAAGACGTAAGTATATTATAAGGAAGTGATATGGCATCAACAGTAGACATTTGTAATGGAGCATTAAACCAATTAGGTGCAACAACTATTCTTTCACTTACAGAAGATTCAAAAAACGCAAGACTTTGCAATTCAAGATATACTCAAGTAAGAGATGGTTTATTTAGAACACATCCTTGGAACTGCTTACAAAAAAGAGTTGAACTAGCAGCAGACACTACAGCTCCTGCTTGGGGTTTTAGTTATGCTTATACTTTACCAGCAGATTGTTTAAGATTACTTAAAATATTAGATTATGATTCAAACTACAAAGTAGAAGGTAGAAAAATATTAAGCAACGCATCTAGCATGAAGATACTATACATTGGTAGAATTACAGATCCTAATGAATATGATGAATTGTTAAGAGAAACTTTATCTGCTTCTTTAGCTGCTGATATTGCTTTTGCAGTTACTTCTAATAATACTACAGCAACAAATATGTATAATTTGTTTCAAGATAAATTAAAAGATGCTAGATTTGTAGATTCAACTGAAGGTCAAAATGTTGAACAAGATTTAGGCATGGCAGATCAAATAGATGCAAGTACATTTATAAACTCAAGGTTTTAATAAATGGCTAGGGTTGCTGTCGAACTTACAAACTTTACAGGTGGTGAGCTATCTCCAAGATTAGATGGTAGAACAGATTTAACTAAATATACATCTGGTTGTGCAACATTAGAAAATTTAGTAGTATATCCACATGGTTCAGCAGCTCGTAGACCCGGCTCTACATTTTTAGCAGAAGTTGCTGATAGCGATAATAAAACAAGATTAATACCTTTTGAATTTTCAACAACACAAACTTATATGCTTGAGTTCTCAAACTTAAAAATGAGAGTGTATAAAGATAGTGGTGCTGTATTAGAAGGAGATAAAACTATATCTGGAATTACTGCTGCTAATCCTGCAGTAGTAACCGCAACTTCACATGGTTATGAAAATGGTGATGAAGTATTAATTAGTGGTGTTTCTGGTATGACAGAAGTTAATAGTAAAAGATTTTTAGTTGCAGACAAAACTACCAATACATTTGAACTACAAGATAAAGATGGTGTAGATATAAACAGTTCTGCATTTACTGCTTATAGTTCTGGCGGTGTAGCCAATAAAGTTTTTGAATTAACAACACCTTATACTACTGCACAACTATTTGATATTAAGTTTGCACAAAGTGCTGATGTAATGTATATTACGCATCCTTTACACGAAACTACAAAATTATCTCGTACTGCTCATACCACTTGGACATTAACTGATGTTGATTTTACCAATGGACCTTTTATGGATGTTAATACTACAACAACAACTTTAACACCCTCTAGTGCATCTGTTGGATCAAGAGATATAACCGCATCTTCGGTTACTGGAATAAATGGTGGATCAGGATTTATATCAACTGACATAGGTAGACAAATACATTTTAATGCTGGTTATGGAGTTATCACAGCTATAACAAGTACAACAATAGCAGTAGCAACTATTACAACAGCTTTTACAAATGCTAATTCTATTACCGCTTGGTATCTAGGATCATTTTCTGATACTACTGGTCATGCTTCTTCTGTAACCTTCTTTGAACAAAGATTAGTATTTGCAGGAACAAGCGATCAACCACAAACTATTTTTTTCTCAAAGTCTGGTGATTATGAAAACATGGATGCAAACATTGGTGGCACAATAGCTGATGATGATGCAATTATTTATACAATCGCATCTAACCAAGTTAATGCCATTAGATTTATGACTTCAACAAGAACTTTAATTATAGGTACAGCAGGTGGTGAATTTACAGTAAGTGGAGGTGGTACAGATAGTGCAGTTACACCTACAAACATATTAATTAAAAAACAATCTAACCATGGTGCAGCAAACGTAGATGCTATAGCTGTAGGTAACGCAACATTATTTTTACAAAGAGCTAAAAGAAAAATTAGAGAACTAGCTTATAACTTTGATGTAGATGGTTATATTGCACCCGATATGACTATTCTTGCCGAACACATTAGTGAAGGTGGTTTAACACAAATTGCATATCAACAAGAACCAAATCAAATTGTTTATGCTGTAAGAGGTGATGGTGAGTTAGTAGGATTAACTTATCAAAGAGAACAACAAGTAACTGCTTGGCATAGACATATTTTTGGTGGTAGATTTGGTAATGCAACAATTACAGTTACTGATTATGCAAATATAGCAAATGGTACAAGAATAGTTTTAACAAAAGCAAATGGTACGACTACAACCTTTACATCCGCTACATCTGCTACGTCTGGTAAATTTCATACAACAACAAGTAATAACCAAACAGCAACAAATTTAAAAACATTAATAGATGCTGATTCTGATTTTACAGCAACAGTTAGTAGTAATGTAGTTACGATTACAGAAACATCACCATTGTCTACAGGATTTTTAACTGTTACATCTTTAGATGATTCTACTAGATTAACAAAAACTGATGAAGGTAAAGCAGTATGTGAAAGTGTTGCAGTTATTCCAACTGATGATACTGAATATCAAGTTTATGTAATTGTTAAAAGAACAATTAATGGTGCAACTAGAAGATTTGTAGAAATATTAAATGTATTTGATTTTGATCAAACAGATAACACATCATTTAATTTTTTAGATAGTGCATTAAGTTATAGTGGTAGTGCTGTAAGTACAATATCAGGATTAGATCACCTTGAAGGACAAACAGTTTCTATATTAGCTAATGGTGCAACACACCCAGATAAAACTGTAAGTTCTGGCAGCATTACTTTAGATCGTTCTTCAACAAGTGTTAAAGTAGGTTTAGCATATACATCTTTACTACAAACTATGAGATTAAATGCTGGATCACAGAATGGTACATCACAAGGTAAGACAAAAAGAATATATGATATTACAGTTAGAATGTTTGAAACTATTGGTGTAGAAGTTGGACCAGATTTAAGCAATTTAGAGAGAATACCATTTAGAAGTTCTGCTGATTTAATGGATGAAGGTATACCACCATTTACAGGAGATAAAGAGGTAGAGTTTAGAGGAAACTATGAAACAGATGGTTTTATCTTTGTTAGACAAACTCAACCTTTACCTTTTACAATTTTATCGTTATACCCAAGATTAACTACAAATGATGGATAATATGTTATATATAGTACCTTACACAAAAGAGCATGGACAGATTATATTGTCATATCAAATGAATCATAAGATATTAGAAGCAGACAGACATTATATTAATGTTGAAGGTGATGCTAAAAATTTAGAACAAGATCATTTAGCTTTTACAGGAATGCTAAATAATAAACCTATCTTTGCTGCAGGAATGAAAATGATTTGGGGTCAAGTTGCAGAAGGTTGGGTTATAGCATCAAGTGATATGTGGAAACATCCTTTAGGTGTAGCTAAAGCAATTAAAAAAGATTTTGCTAGAGTTGCCAAAGAACATAATATAAAAAGAGTTCAAACTGCAATTAGAAAAGATTTTACTCAAGGTCAAAGATTTGCAGAGTGGTTAGGTTTGGAGAACGAAGGTTTAATGAGAAAATTTGGTTTTGATGGCTCTGATCAATATATGTATGCGAGGATATTTTAATGGGATTTTTAGCAGCAGCAGCAGCAGCACCAGCATTAACAACAGCAGCTCCTTATATTTCTGCGGGAACTTCTATTATGAAATACCAAGCTCAAGGAACTCTTGGTAAATATAATCAAGCAGCAAATAATAAAACTGCTGCAGTATTAGATGGTCAAGCCGAACAAATAGAACAAAAAGCAGAATTTGATATTGCACAATTTAATAAAACTTATCAAAAAGTAAAAGGAGAAACTACAGTTGCTCTTGCTAAATCTGGAGTACAAATTGGAAGTGGTAGTGCATATAATATTGCTTTATCAAATGCTCTTGAAGCAAAGTTACAAGAAAATTTAATAACATATAATTCAAAAGTTGCAGCAGCCAATAAAAGAGAAGAAGCAAACTTTGCAAGAATAAAAGGAACTATTGCTAGACAAGAATCAAGAATTAAACAGATAGGAACTATAGCATCTGCAGGAACAAGTTTAATAACAATGAATCAAGGATCTTTTGGAACTAAAAGCAAAGGATTGGTGGTAGCTCCATAATGCCAAAAATACCTACATTCACAGCACAAGGATCAATAGAACAATTACAAGGTTCTACTACTACTCCTCAAATTGGATTAGATCAAACATTAGCTACTGCTTTAGCACCTGTTACTAAAATGGTTGTTAATCAAAAAATACAAGAAACAAACGCACAGAACCAAGCAGAAGCATTAAAATTAGAAAACGATTATATAACTGATCTTATAAAAGTATCAGAGACTATTAATACTGATCCAGTAATGTCAGTTAATAAAGATGCTGCTAACAAATATTTAAAAGATCAAAATAATATTTTACTTCCTAAATATAAATCTTTAGCAACCAATAATAATGTTGCAATTAAATTTGAAAATTATGCGTTAGCAGAAACACAAAAAACAATATTTAGAACTGATACACAAATATCAAAAAATATTTTAACAAACTTATTTACTGGTTATGATAAACAAAAAGAACTTTTACTTATAACAGCTAGTACAGATGAAAGTGGTATGGCTAAAGGAACTTTAAAAGATGATTTAGAAAAATTAACAATAGATACATTTCAATCACAAGTAACATATCCGGAGTTACAAGCAATGTTAGCTTTTATACCAAACGAAATTGATCTTATAGATGGAAATAAAGATGTTATACAACAACCTAGAAAAACTTTTTATGCTTTAAAAGATAAAAATTATTTACCTAATTTAACTTATGAACAAAGAACAAAATTAACTGAAAGAGCATCAGCAGTTATAAGAGATCAATTAACTAAAGAATTTAAAAATTATATTAAAGCTAGAGAAGATGGAAAAGAACCACCAAGATTTGATTTTGATCTTGCAAAAGAAGTAATGACAGAACCTGTATATGAAAATATGATTGTTGCAAAAACTGTTATGGAAGATACTGTTGATGATGTTAAATTTCTTCATACTTTACCAAATCAAGATTTAGATTCTACTGTAACAAGTATGATAGAAAAAGTTTACCAAACATACCCTATTGATATTGCTAAACAAAAAGAAACTTTTTTAGCAGAGGTAATTGAAAATATAAAATCTAATAGAGAAGATGATCCTGTTGGATATATATTTAATATAGATGATGACATTAAAAATATGTCAATAGAAATTGATAATATGACAGCTGAATTTTCAGCACCTAATGTTTATGATACAAGTGCTATGGCACAAGCTAAACTAGAACTTACAGAAACATTAATACAAAAACAAAAAGATTTAAACATAAAAAACATTAAGGTTATGACCAATGATGCAGCTAAAAGTTTTGTTGCCGCTTATACTGAAGCTGGAAACAAAAACGATATACCTACAATGAATGATATGATGCAAACTTTAAATCTTAACTATGGTGATAATGATGGTTTAGCATTAACACAATTATTAGAAAATGGTTTACCTTATGGTGCAAAAGTTTCTTATATTTTTGGAGATGGAGAACTTGCACAAGAAGGTCTTGCTTTTGATACTAAAGAGGAAAAAGATGCTTCTATAAAATTTTTAAAAGACAATGATGTAAAAATTGCAGACATTCAAATAGAGATAAGAGAACAACTTAAAGATTTTGAATCTATTTTAAGAAGAAATGTACCACTTAATAGTAGTGGAACATTAACAGAAATGGATAATTTAGTAGAGTATTTAAGTTTTGTAGCAGCAAATAGAATGTATGGTAAAGAAATGGATGCAAGTGAAGCAGCAATATCTGCCGCACAAACATTTAATGATAACTTTGTTGTAGAAGATACTTTTTATCTTCCAAAAAAAATTGATGGAAAAAATGTAGGAGATGGACAATTAAATAAAATTATTGAAACAGTAGATATTTTGCAAAAATATTATTTAGATGATTTTGGTGCTGTAGCTTTTAAATCAAATTTTGAAACAGACCCAGTAAAATTATCATCAAAAATGTATTCTCAAATGCTTCTTAATGGTGAATGGAGAAACATGCCAGATGGAGAAAATTTAATATTTGGTATTGTTCTTGATGGTAGTAATGAATTTGCACCAATTATAAATGCTAATGGAGAAAACTTAATTGTAAATGTAAATGATACTTCTGAACTTGTACCGGGAACAGATATTCCAATAGACTTTACTTTAAACTTTAGTGAGCCAGATCAAACTCCTGCTTCATCAATGATTGACGTTTTTGAAAAAGCATCTGCACTTGCCAAGGAAAAAGGAATAACATATGAGGAAGCTCTCAAAGAAATAAGAAAACCAAACATTAAAAATATTGAATTTGGTGATGGAAAAAAAAACTCTAAAATTTCGGTAGATGACCAATCATCTATTTTAAAAACAATAGGTGATGCTATAATTACACCTGCTTATGGATCAGAAATGAATCTAACTACTGCAAAAAGAATTATATTAGATAAAGTTGGTGGAGATATATATAATGAAGAATCACAAAATAATTTACAAAAATTTATAACTGCTGTGCGTGATGTTGAAAGCAATAGTGGAGAAAATACATATAATGAATCTACAACTGCAGCTGGAGATTTTCAATTTAAAATGTTTACAAAAGATAAAAATGGTAAATATACAATTAAAAAAGGTTCTGCATTTCAAACAGGATTAAAAAGAATAGAAAATAGATATACAAAAGAAAACATAGATATTCCAAATTGGGTTAAAGAAGCTAAAGAACATAATGATCCTAGAAAATTAACTTATGAACAACAAGAAGAATTATTTTTAATTAATCTTTATGAACAAGTGGGAAGTGATGCTTTAATTAAAGCAATGTTAAATGGTAACATGGAAAAAGCAATGCAATTATATGCAAAATTTCATCATACTAAAATGAATGTTGTAAATGACAGGGTTATAAAACAAAAATTTAAAAAAGCATATAAATAATAATATTATGGCACAATTTGGATTTGGATTAAACATAAACGAAACAGCACAAGAAACTGGTTATGATCAATATCAAACAAGTTTGTTTGAATCATTAGGAGCTGTTGCAAAAGATAATTGGAATTTTAATCCTGTAATATCATTATTAACTTTAAAAGATATTCAAGAAGCAAAACAAGAATCAAGAATAGCAAACATAGTTCCTAGAGATAAAAAATTATTAAATGAAGAATATAAAGATTTGGGATTATATTTTGAACAAGATGAGTATCAATCAGTTGTTGATATTATGGTAGAGAAAAAAAAGAAAGAAAAAGAAAGACAAAGCATTATGATGAGAGGACCAGAAGGTTCTTGGAATCCTTTATCTGGTGGATTTTATGTAGGTGCAGCAAAACTTGCTGTAGGTATTGGTACAAGTTTTCTTGACCCTATAAATATTGGAGCTTCTTTTATTCCTATTTATGGACAACTTCGTTTTGCTAGGTCTATTGCTAAAGCAAAATCTATGGGTGTAAAAAGTTCAAAAGCATTTAGAAACACAAGATTAAAAAGGGGTGTTGCAGAAGGTGCAGTTGGTGCTACTCTTATAGAGCCACTTGTTTATGGTGTAGCTCAAAGAGTACAAGCAGATTACGATATATATGATAGTTTTTTAAATGTTGCTTTTGGTTCAGTTATTGGTGGCGGACTTCATGTTGGTGCTGGTAAATTAAGAGATATAAATACTGCTAGAAATTTTAATGCAAGAGTTTTAGCAAATAGAGAAAATTTAAGTAAACCAGAAGGAGGTGATCCAGAGGTAGATTTATATGCAGAATATTATCCTAAAGAAGTAGTAGATAAAATGATGCAACTAGAACAAATGGATGTAGAAACTAGAAATAAATTATTAGCAAAAGCTGTTGGTGATCAACAACTAGATGAGCCTGTAAATGTTATGGATATAGCAAATGCTGATCCTACACTTAATGGTACATCAACTAAACAACTTGACCTTCTTATAAATAAAGCAAGAAAAAATATTGAAATAATTAAAAAAGATACTCAAATTATAATTAGAGATGGTGGTAAAGTTAATAAAAAACATTTACAAAATGCAACTAAAAAATACAACGATCTATTAGCTGAAAGAAAAAAATTAGAAAAAACTACTAAAACAGAACCTGTAGTTACTGATCCAATAGTTAATCGTACAAAAGCATCTAAACAAATTCAAGTTGAATCTACAAAAAAAAGTGTTTCTGATTTAGAACCTACCCAACAAGATTCTGAATTAAATCGTGTTGAAGCAAGATTAATTAAATTAAGAACAAAACAAAATGATGCCGGACTACCTTTAGACTTTACTAATAAAAGTACAGGTAAAAAAGATGCAACGTTAAAAGAAGCTGCAGAAGAACTAGATGAAGTTAATGCTAAATCTGATGATTTAGAAAATGGAATAACAGATTATATTAATTGTACCCAAGGAAATTAATGGCTAAAAATAGTTGTGTAACAAGAATAGTAAATTCAATAAATAAATCTTCAATTAAATCAGTTGATAAACAAGAGTTAATTAATAAAATTAAAACTGCTGTAGCTGAATCTAAAAAAACTAATTTAGATAAAGTTGATATAGATAGAATTAGTAAAGATGTTACAGAACAAATAAAGGCACAAAAAAAAATCAATAAAATTAATGCTGTTAATGATGAAATATTAATAAGAAAAAAAGTAGAAGAACTTTTAGAAAATTTTAAAGGTGATGAGCAAGAAGGTTTAATAGCTTTATTAGTTGGCTCAAACAGATTAACAACTGGATCAAGAACATCTGTAGGTGTTGCACAAAATGCTGCACAAGGTCAGTTAATAGCTGCATTTGATGCTGAAGTTACCGCTGCTGGTTTAGATGGTATGTTTGATAGAGCTGATGCAAGACTTCAAGAAGAACTTGCTATAACAATGGAAGAAATTTCTTTAGGAAAAGAAACAACAACAAAAAATAAAGATGTAAAAAAGTTAGCTGAAATAATGGAAAAACATTCTGAATTAACAAGAACAGCATTAAATGAAAGAGGAGCAAACATTGCTAAAATGTGGGGTTATGTTGTTAAACAATCTCACGATCAATTTAATGTAAGAGCTGCTGCAAACAGATTAGGAAAAAATTTAGAGGAAATAAAATCTGATCCAACTTTAACAGGTACAGATATAAATTATAATAAAAATTATACAGCTTGGAAAGATTTTATTATGCAATATTTAGATGGAGATAGAACATTTGCTGATACAGATAATATTGATAATTTTTTAATGAACTCATATAATTCTTTGGTTGGTAATAAAATACAAGTAGCAGATGGAGCTGCTGGAGTATTTGGTAGTAGAAATATTACAAAAGGAATTGGTAATAAAAGAGTATTACATTTTAAATCTGCAAAACATTGGAACGCATATAATGAAAAATTTGGCACAGGATCATTAAAAGAAACTTACTATAGTGGGTTAATGACAGCAGGAAGAAATATAGGTATGCTAGACACACTAGGAACTAAACCAAAAGAAAATTTTGAAAAAATTAGAGTTGCTGTTTCAAACAGAATGATTGCAGAAAAAAGAAGTGTTGAAAGTTTATCAAGCTATAGACAATTTGAAAAGTTTATGAATGTTGTAGATGGAACTGTTTATACTTTTGATGGTGGTACTTTTGGATTTGCAATAACAAAATATTCTGCAATAGTAAGAGCAGTTGGTAATGTTGCAAAACTAGGAGGTGCAGTTATTTCTGCTGCGGCTGATATAGGTATTTATGCTTCAGAAATGAAATACCAAGGTAGATCATTTTTAGGTGGAATGTTTGAAGCAATGAATTCAATAAGAAGAATTAAAAATACAAAACAAAAAGAAGATATAGTACAAGGATTAGGTTTTATTAAAGATGGTACTATTTATGATGTTTCTGGAAGGTTTCAAGTTGGAGATAATTTAAACAAAGGTTGGACACAGATACAAAGAACATTTTTTAAATATAACTTACTTTCTTGGTGGACCAACACTTTAAAAGAAAACTCAATGTTAGGTATGGCTAACTATTATGCTAAACAAAAAAATTTAAGTTTTGATCAATTAAACAAACCATTGCAAGATTTTTTTAAATTATACAATATTGATTCTAATAAATGGAATGTAATTAGAAAAACTGCAATGTCAAAAGCAGATGATGGAACAGAATTTATTAATATATCTGAATTAAGTAATATGTCTGATGCTGATATAAAAAAAATTACAGGAATGGATGATTTAAGTAAATCAGAATTACAAATGGAAAAAGAAAAATTTAAATATTCAGTGTCGGGTATGTTACTAGATAGATCAATTTATGCGGTAATTGAACCGGATGCTAGAACTAAAGGAACTATGACACAAGGTACATTAGCTGGAACTGGTATGGGTGAAGCTATGAGATTTTTGGGTCAATTTAAAGCATTTCCAATAGCTGTTGTAAATAAAGTTTTAGGAAGAGAAGTAGCTTTTTTAAGAAAAGGAAAAAATCAAGATATAGGTAGAGGAATAAGAGGTATCACTGCACTTATGCTAACTTCTGGAATGTTTGGTTATATGTCAATGAGTTTAAAAGATTTATTAAAAGGTAAAGAACCTCGTGATCCAAATAAAAAAGCAACTATTATGGCTGCTTTCTTGCAAGGTGGTGGACTTGGTATATATGGAGATGTGTTATTTAAAGAACAAAGAGATGCTGGATCAGTTTTGGCTGGAGCTATAGGACCATTTCCAACAACTGTTATTGATCTTGGTTTAGCTTTAAAATATGCTTTAACTGGAGAAGGTGGTAAAGCAGGTAGAGCTGCTTATAGAACTATAAGTTCAAATATACCTTTTTTAAATTTATTTTATATTAAAGCAGCATTTGACTATATGATAGGTTTTCAAATTATGGAAACAATGAATCCGGGTGTATTAAAAAGAGTAGAAAAGAGAATGAAAAAAGATTATAACCAAGAATATTTATTTACAAAACCCTCAATAAAGAATAAAGGTTTTTAAGTTATGACAGTATCAAGCACAACAGTAAAAAATTCGTATTCGGGTAATGACAGTACAACTGAATTTGCCTACACATTTAAAATATTTGCAGACACAGATTTACAAGTAATTATCAGATCCTCTACAGGAACTGAAACAACCAAAACTCTAACCACGCACTACACAGTATCTGGTGCTGGAGATGCGTCAGGTGGTAATGTTACATTTACATCTGGGAATACTCCTGCAACTGGTGAAACAGTTGTTATTAGAAGAGGTGTTCCGCAAACTCAAGCGATAGATTATATCGCTAATGATCCATTCCCTGCGGAATCTCATGAAGAGGGTTTGGATCGTGCAACTATGACTATTCAGCAGATGCAAGAGGAATTAGATAGATCGTTTAAAGTTTCAAGAACCAACTCAATTACAACACCAGAATTTACAGAGGATGCTGCAACAAGAGCATCTAAAACTTTAGGATTTGACAGTACAGGAAATGTATTAACAACAGTTGCAGATTTTCTACCGGCAGGTGGAGATAGTGCAATGTTCCAATATTCAACAACAACAACAGATGCAGATCCCGGAGCAGGAAAATTTAGATTAAACCACGCAACAATATCTAGTGCAACTGAAATGTACATAGATGATTTAGAATACAATGGTACAGATGTAACAGCATGGGTACAATCATGGGATGATGTAACTGGTAATGATACCAATAGAGGTAGAATAAGAATATCAAAAGCAAATACATTAGATACTTGGATGGTATTTAAAGTTAGTGGTGCAATCACAGATGCTACTGGTTATTCTAAAATAACTTTAGTTTACATTGATAGTGCTGGTAGTTTTGCTGATGATGATAAAGTATTTATTGCATTTACATCTTCTGGAGAAGATGGTGCTATACCGGGATATTTTTATAAGTTTGATACTAATACAGCAGATAGTGATCCGGGTGCTGGAGAAGTAAAATTTAATAATGGTACTTATGCTTCAGCTACAGCAATCTATATAAATGATGCTGATTCTAATGGTGCTAGTACAGCTACAGATGTTCAATCATGGGGTGGATCAACTTCTACAATTAAAGGTTCATTACATATAGTTGATATTAACGATAGCTCAACTTATGCAAGATTTAAAATTACTGCTGCGGTTACAGATGCGAGTGGCTACAATAAAATTACAGTTGCTCATCTAGCAAGTAATAATACTTTTAGTGCTACTGACGAACTATCTATAACTTTTGTTAGAGCTGGAGACAAAGGTACAACAGGAGATACAGGGTCTACAGGATCAACTGGATCAACTGGTGCTACTGGAGCTTCGGGTACTAACTCACAACTTTCTATGACTTGGAGTAGTGCAACAACTGATGCCGATCCAGGTGCAGGTAAAATTGCTTGGAATCATGGCACAATAGCAAGTGCAACAATTTTATATGTAGATGATGCGGATGATGCTTCAGCAGATATAACATCTTATGTTCAATCTTGGGATGATGTATCTAATGCAGTTGCAAGAGGTATTGTAACTATTACTAAAGAAGGAACAGCATCAACTTATGCAACATTCAAAGTAACAGGAGCTGTAACTGATGCCACTGGTTATACTAAAGTTCCAGTAACTCATGTAGTTTCAAGTGGAACATTCTCAAATACAGATGGTGTTGGAGTACATTTTGAATACTCTGGTGCTGATGGTTCAGGAACAAGTTTATCTGGATCAACAAATAATACTGTTGCAACAGTTACAGGTGCTAATGCTCTTATTGGAGAAGCAAATTTAACTTTTGATGGTACAAATTTATTAGTTGCGAGTACAGGTAAAATATATCTTAATGATGCTGGTGGAGAACATATCAGCGGTAATGGTTCTGTATTAAGTATTGCTGGTGGAAGTGAAATAGATTTAACTGCAACAGCGATTGATATAAATGGAACTTGTGATGTAAGTGGTTTATCTACTTTTGGTGCTGCTGCTAATGTTACACAACAAGCATTAACATCATCATCAAACGCTGTAGCTTGGGATGCTTCTGCTAAACCAAACGCAGTTCATATAACAACAGAAAATACAACTTTTTCTGCACCAACTAACAATGTCGAAGGTGCATTTATAGCTTTAGAAATTAATTACAATGGTTCACACACTATTGCTTTTAATACCATCTTTGAATTTGCAGCATCAACTGCACCAACATTTACTTCAACAGATGGTAAGACAGACATATTAGTATTCAGATACAGTGGTGCTGTATGGCAAGAAGTTGGTAGAACATTAAATTTAAGTGAGAGTTAAAATATGTACGCATTAATAACAGATAACGAAATAACAAAATTTATAAATAATCCTAAAGCTATGGTTATAGGTGATACTCAATACCCAGCTAAAATATTTCAGTTGTGGTCTACATCAGAATTAAATGCCATAGGTATTTACGAAGTAGTCTTTGATGATAGTAATAAAAAAGATGAGAAATGGTATATCAATACTAATCAATCTTTTGCTTTTGCTGATGATGTTGTTACTGCAACTTATGGATCAGCTACACCTAAGGCTCATGCAGATACTACATGGTCGCAAGATGATGAAGATGCTGGTTTATTACCATCTGACAAATCAGTTAATGATATTAAAACTAGAGGATTAAAATATAATTTAATACAAACTTTAAAATCACAAGTAGCTGGAATATTAAATGATACTGATTGGTACATTACCAGAAACACAGAAAAATCTACTGCTATACCAAGTGCTATATCTACTCACAGAGATGCAGTTAGAACTAAACAAGCAGAAATGGAAACTGCAATTACAAATGCAAGTAACACTCCAGCATTAGAAACTTTATACACATACACTACAACAGATGGTGTTCAATCAAGACCATTAGGTGAACTTCCAACATTGGAGAGTTAATGATAATTCTTGGAACTAACTCCATAAAAGACACAGGCTATGATGTAGACAACTCATGTAGGTTTGATGATGGAAGTTCAGATTATTTAACAAGAACACCAAGTGGTGCTGGAAATAGAGATAAGTGGACTTATAGTTGTTGGGTTAAAAGAAGTTCTTTAGGTGCTTATTCAAATTTTTTACAAGCCTCTGGTGCAACTTATAACGATAGTGACTATTTATATTTTAATAATGATGATAGTTTATATTTGCACATGGTTGCTAGTAGTTCTCCTTTTGCAAAATTATATACAAATAGAAAATTTAGAGATTTATCAGCATGGATGCACATTGTTATAGTTTATGATTCTGGTAATGGAACTTCTGGCGATAGATTAATAATGTACATAAATGGTGTAAGAGAAACTTCTTTTAGTACAGCTACATACCCATCACAAAATGCAGATAGTGTTATAACACTTGCTTCTGGGGGATTAGATATTGGTAGAGATGGTTCTGATGCTGGTTCTAGTTATTTTGATGGCTATATAGCAGAAGCAGTTTTAATAGATGGTCTAGCATTAGACGCAACATCATTCGGAGAATTTGACGAAGATAGTGGAATATGGAAACCAATAGATGTATCTGGTTTAACCTTTGGTACGAATGGTTTTTATTTAGATTTTGAAAATGCAAGTAGTCTAGGTGCAGATGTATCAGGAAATGGAAATAACTTCACAGTTAATAACCTTACAGCAACAGACCAATCTACTAATACTTGCACAAATAATGGAAATGTTCACAACGCATTAATAAAAGATA
>Ga0233415_10000278_pt1 | contig 24668 bp, 25 predicted proteins | sample Na_anoxic_12_MG_FD_188631 | JGI IMG/M metagenome (GOLD analysis project Ga0233415, IMG submission 188631) | Seawater microbial communities from Saanich Inlet, British Columbia, Canada - Na_anoxic_12_MG | ecosystem: Environmental > Aquatic > Marine > Inlet | place: Canada: British Columbia... | reverse complement strand
AGGAGTTAATAGATGAATTAAATGGAGGACAACAATCATGACAAGCTTACAAGAAGTGGCTGAGAATTACGAACCACATAGGACCGCAAATATTGCAGACCTAGAGGAATTTGATATTTCAGAGCCAATCGAAGAACGTGAAGGCACAGATAAGGAAGGTAAAACTTTCAAGTACAATGTTCTAGTTAGAGATGGACAAGAGTACAGAGTTCCAAATACAGTATTGGAAACATTGAAAGGTATTTTAGAAGCTAATGCCAAGCACGATAAGAAGGTTACAACTTTTTCAGTTGAGAAGACTGGAGAAGGAATGGGTACAAAGTACCAAGTAGTAACCCTTGAATAATTTTCGGTCGAACAATTACCCTAGTTTATTTGGCATTAGGAGAGGTGATTTATTTTTGCCACTCTCCACTCAAACTCACAAACAATGGAAGAAAAACAATTACTACAACAGCTAACTGAAATAGCAAAGAAAGAGGGTTATGTATTATTACCTAAATCTTATTATGAAAGATTATTTAGTTCATTTGAACAATTAAGAGTAGACTTAGCTAGGGTAAAGAAGTCAAGAGATAGATGGAAAGAAGAACTAAAAACACTAAAGTCACGAAAGGAGTCGTTAAAATGATATGTGATGCGTGTTTGGAAGAAAGAGAACCTTACTTCAAAGGGTATAACTTATGTCCAGAATGTGCAGAAGGAATGGATAAAAGTTCTCAAAAAGAGAAAGAAGAGCTTGTCCATTTTGATTTTGAAGACATGAGAACTGCAGTTAAAAAGTACAAAAGTTCTGAAAAGGCAACGGAGGCGAACAAATGATAATTTTTGGATGGGGACAAACAACAAAAAGGAAACTAAGTAAAACAGCTGTATCTGTTTGCGAAGGATGTCATGCAGATTATCTATACCTTACAAGAATTTTAACATGGTTTACTCTTTTCTTTATACCATTTATTCCGTATAACAAAGAATATTATCTTTTATGTCCAAATTGTAAAAGTGGCTATGAAATAGATGAAAAGGAAACGAATGTAGAAGAGTTGATAGATGAATTAGAAGAATGTTCGCAAGATAGCAGTAAGACGGAGGAGAAAGAAAAATGATTGACTGTAAACACAACCATGAATTTATGAAAAGAGAAAGGGAAGTTTTCCTCACTTTAACAAGCGGAAATCATCAAAGAGTAGCAGAGATGGTAATCCAAAAACCTCAAATAGCTATAGAATATCGAAGGTTTTATTGTACTTATATTTGCGGAGATAAATGTAAAACAACTGGTGGAGAACGAAGGTATCAGGCCACCCCCCAATAAATAAATATTTAAATAGCAAAAGTCTATAAATAACATGCAGAAGTCAATATTTTTAGTGGTGATTTTACTCTTTAGTCTAACCTTCATTTCAGCCTATCAAGTCCAACACAATGAAGTTAAGATTACAAACAATGAAAAAGGATTCTTCACTCATGAATATACTAAGAATGGAGTTGATTATATTTGTTCCCTAAGTGAAACAGCTAGAAGTGTTGGACAATTAACTTCGATTAATTCTCAAAAGTCTAATAAAAATTTTAATTCTATTAAAGCAAATAAATATGATTTGACTGAAGAAGATGTTTTTGAAACAGCAAGAAATAATAGAAAAAGAAAAAAAGATGAACTTTTAGAAAATACTACTCAATTACAACCAATTAAGGTTAGTAAACAAGATAGTGGCTTAGACAAACATTATTATGGTTACTGTAGTATTAAAGAAGATTCAGATAAGATTATTAAACACTTTGATGAATCTATCACTTGGGAATGGATTAATGAATCTTGGCAAGTAACTGAAAATACTAGCTTTGTAAAGGAAGGAATACAAATCCAAGCTATTGGTTCAAATAGAGAACTTATCGAGGGAAACATCACATGGGTAGAAGTAGATGGGACTTATAGATTTCATGCTCAACTAGACAATGCAAGTTTTCCCTTAACGGAATTTGGTTATAGGGTTTATAATGATTATGATTTTCAATTTGTTGAGGGGAAATTAATAGAGAATTATGAAATTATTAAAACTCAATTTACCAAAGTAACTCCTCAACACAGAGTTATTGATTTTAATTCTTTTCTAGAAAAGGAAGATAATACTTTAACTTCAGCTAGGGTAGATGCTTTCCATAATTATGAAAGTGCAGATGGAATTGCACAATGTGTTTATGAGAATCCCTTAGACCCTTTTGCGGGTTGGGCTTGTCTTGCAGAAGTAAGATACTTTGATATAAGTTTCGAGGGGGAAATATGGGACACAGACCCTGAACTTTATTATGAATTTGATACAACTAATTCAATTTCATGGCAAGATAATCGGACAGAAGGAACACTCCTTGGAGAAAGACTAATAATGAACTCTAGTTCAGAATTAATTTTAAATCCTGTTTATGAAAACAATAGTGGAGAATACACTTCCTTAGTTTTCCATAATACAACCTCAACTTATTGGAACATAACACAAAGTATTGCTGATTCAGATGGTTCGGCAGAGGTTAGTGATTTATGTCAGGCGGATGCTAATTGTGTTAGTTATTGGAGTTTGGATGGGAATTATCTTGATAGTAAGGGAAGTAATGATGGAACTGCATACGGAGGAGTTACTAATGCGACTGGGCTTAGTAGTGGAGCTATGAATTTTAATGGTGTTGATAGCAAAATAAACTTCACATCTAGTCCTATAAACGGAAATGAAGGTTCATTATCATTTTGGATGCAAACAAACAATCTTGATGGATTATCAGGTATTATTGGAGATAGAGGTTCAACTGGAGCCTACAATATTCAAGTAAGAAGCAAATGGGATGGAGCAAAAGATGGTTTAGAAATTCAGTATAATGGGCAAAGCAATCTATTAAGTAATTCCCTGCTTGATGATGGAACCTGGAAACATATCCTGATTACATGGGATAATCAAGAAATGATTCTATATGTAAATAATAAAATTGATGCATCAAATATAGCCGATTATTCAACATCTACCTCAACAGGAACGTTTAAAATAGGTACATATTATGATTCTAGTTACAATTATGAAGGTTCACTTGATGAAATTCTTATCTACAACAAATCTTTAACAGCCTCGGAAATAACTGAACTTTACAAAGCGGGATTATCACAGCATGCAGATACTAATGTAACTTTGGAGACAAGGATGGCAGATAGTTATAATATTTCTGATTCTGGCTTGGTTGGGTTGTGGGGACTTAATGGAGATGCAAATGATGAGACGGGAAGAAATAATGGAACAGAATATAATAATGTAAATTATACTGATGAATTTGGAATTGTTGGGCAGGGTGCTTATGTTTATGTTGATGATTATATTGAAATAGCTGATGATGATTTACTAGATATTACAGACGCTTTAACTTTTACAGCATGGATAAAACCAGTAAGTTATGCAAATGGAAGACCAATAATTGAAAAGTTTTATGATGGTAGTGCAAACAGTAGAGCCTATTATTGGACTATTGGAACAGGTGGAGAATTAACGCTAGGTTTAGCATTAACCGATGGAAGTAATATACAGTCAATACCCACTTCTTCAGGAATGGCAGGGGTTGCTAATGAATGGGTTTTTGTTTCAGTAACATGGGATAAATCTGATGGAAAAGCATATTATTATAAGAATGGAGAGTTCATATCAAGCGGAGGAACAGCAACTCAAAGTGTTAATGCTAATTTAGAGCCTTTGAAAATTGGAGTAAATTATGCTTATAATGCTTTTTATTCAGGAAATTTAGATGAAATCAGAATTTATAATCGTTCCCTTAGTCAAACAGAAATCCAAAATCTATATGAATTAGGTTCTTATCATATTGAATGGAATGACTGGGAAGAAGTGGGAGTAAAAGAAAATGAAATCCCTCAAACAACTTTAAGTGGAGGAAAATTTATGCAATTTAAAGATGTTTTCACAACAAATGATACAGATGTCTCTGCTTATGTTTTAAACTATACTATTGGTCCCGGAACACCTTCAATAACAGACTTCAATCCTCCAACAGTTTCAAACTTCCAATTTTATGCACTCAACAGTTCCAAGGAAGTTATCGGTGGGGCAGAAGCTTTCAATACAACAAACTTAGAAGAAATAGAATATATGAACATTACTTTTACAATGACTGATGAAACAGGAATAAGTGGAGATATGATAATGTATTTTACAGCAAACGGAACCAATGCTTGTTCACTTGGTAATAAACAATCAATAACTTGCTACAATGAAGAAGAAGGTACGTGGATAGAATACCAAAATGGAACAGAAACAGGTACTTTTAAAGACGAAGGAAATGCTGGAGATTATATTGATTGTGATTATGCTGGGAACTCTACTTTTAGAAATTACACTTGTCAAATTGATGAACATTATAATCCAAATGTTTTCAAATGGTATGATGCTGGATATAACTTCAGTGATGTTAAATGGCAAGATGGAGCAGACCAAAGAATTACTAAAAACCAAATAATTAAAGTAGAAATAAATGATACTTTAGTTCCAACAAATTCAGACCAATACAAAATAGATTTTAGAGTCGATTATACAATAGGTACTCACCTTCCAAACGAACCTCTTGAAGCTTATGCTTGTAATTCAAGTTACACAGTTGGAGACCCTGAAGATACTCCAAATTGTGCTTTAGTAGCAACTAAACTACCCAGCGAGTTGCAAGATGATGGAACAAAGTTTAGAGCAATAATAACTCAAGAACTATTAAGCAGTTTAAACAATATAAAATATATTATATTAGAAGCTCACCTACCTAATCCAACAAAATATTATTTTATAAAATCATACGGTGTAACAACAGGTGGATGGACAACAAAATGGGAATATTCAACAAACGATGGTGATTCATTTAGTAATTTAGGAGATAACTATGAAACTGAACTTAATATTAATTGGTTCAGTGATGGTGGAACAGAACCTACAGAAATACTTTTTAAGATTTTTACTGAGGATACATTCGGAAACACCGCTAACTCAAGCATTTATAATATGACCTGGAATATAGATGCAACACAAAATTACCCCCCTATAACTTCTATAGAAAATCCAGGAGAAGACGAATCAATAAATGGAAATTATACTATAGACTGGACAACTGCAGAACCAAACAATGATGAAACAAATACAACAATTTATTTAAACAATGGAACTAATTTTATTGTAGCTACTAATTTAGCAAACACAACTACAAGTTATTTATTTGACACAACAACCTTTACAGATGGAACATACAACTTAACAGTTTCTGTTTGTGAAAATAATACAGCAGAATTATATTGTAGCAACGATACACATTTAATAACAATCACCCAAGCACCTGAAGTGACTATTATCTACCCAGAAAACACAACCTATACAACACTTCTAAATGAAGTCGAATATTCAGCAATCTGTTCAGATACTTGTCTCTATGCTTGGTATTCTTTAGATGGAGGGGTTACTAATTCTACTCCTATTAGTTATGGAACTAACTTCACCTCAGTTCCTTTCGTAGAAGGAGGGAATGATTTAACAGTTTGGGTAAACTGTACAGTAAGTTTAATTGGTTCAGATTCAACAACTTTCACAATAGACCTCCCTCCAACAGTTTCAATAGATGCCCCATTACCAGGAAGCAATCAAAACCAAATCTTCTCTTTCCAAATGTCTTGTACAGACACCGTCGGAGTAGATACAAGATGGTATAATTGGCTAGGAACTAACTATACTTACACCTCTTCATTAAACTTAAACAATATTGTTGGAAACTATGACATAAATGCATGGTGTAATGATACTTATGGAAGTCTCTCTTCAACTTCTGTAAACTTTGATGTTGTTGGTCTTGGAACTAATGGGACTGTGGGGACTGACTTACAGGCTGAAGTTATTTGCCCTGAAGATGTGTTCGGTTATTACAATCCACACTTACCTTCAATTAAAATAGATGGATGTGCTAGTGGTTAAAACACAACTTTTAAATAGTAGTATTTCTTATAAAATGCATGAGAATTAATGCTCTTATCTGTTTGGTGATTATGCTTTTCTTAGTTAGTCCAGTTTTTGCTTATCAAGAATCTATGGAAAAACCATGGGCACTTGACGAATGCCGACCATTAAAACAAACATCTTACATGTGTTCTGAGGTAATTATGGATAGTATAACACAACCCAATGGGACGATTGTTTATCCAAATATCTCTATGAATAAGTCTGGTTCAACATTTACTTACAATTATTGTGCAGATTCGGGTGTTGGGGCAGGCTCGTTTAATACTGTTTGTGCATCTTTTAATGTTAGTTCCCCAGTTTCTTTTGAGGTTACTCCAAATGGGGAGGTTTCTAGTATTGAGGGAACCCTTGTTCAATTATTTCTAATCCTCTTTTTTATTGGGTTAATGATTTGGTATTATAATGTTTCTAGTAAAATCGACTTTGACAGGTGGTATAGGGCAATAATCTCAAAATACCAAAAGAGGAACTATCCGAAAGTCTTACTTTCTAGCATTGTTCATACCTTCGCCAAAGAAACATTTATAACTTATTATCTTCTAGCTGCCCCTGTGATTATGTTGTTGGATGGAATCATCCAAACCTTTGGGGTTAGTTCCTTATCTGGGGTTTTTGATTCCCTCTTGTTAATCTATGTTATTGGGCTAGTTATTGTTGCAATTATTTTCTTTGGTAAGTTATTTGAGTTTGTAGCAGGAATAGTTGAGAGAATCAATGAGATAAATTGGGGGTTAGGACAATGAATAAGGTTTCAACAAAAATGAGCCAGTTTAACTTAGACTTTTCTAAAAAGATGAATGATAATCAATCTGTTCTAGCAGAGGAAATAATTCAGAAGACTCCCTCAGATAATTTTGAGACAGTAGTAAAGTATTTTAAGTTAAATAGCGATATATATACCAACATGTTACAATGGGCGGTGAAAAATGTTTGATATAGGAGATTTTAAACAGTATGGGAGTTTTGTTGTAGTTTTGATAGCCATTGTATTTATAGCTGTTTCAGGTTTGTTTTTTGGTGTTTTACATTATACCCTTGAGACTACTGAAACTGCATTTCAATCCTCAGACTGTGTTATAGAGAACAATTCCCTGGTAGATAGTTGTCAAGAGCTCTGGGAAATATCATTTTATCCATTCTTAGCATTGAGAAGTATTCTTGTTTGGTTTAGTATTCTGTCTATCTTCGGTATGTCCTTAGGGATACTCCTGATTGGGTATCAGTCAGGGAAAAGTCCCGTTTTACTGGGGCTTTTAGTCTTGTTCCTTGTAGGACTTACATACATGGCAATAGAAGTTTCAAATATCTATAGAACCCTCTTAGAGAATGAGATATTTAGAACAATGATGGTAGATTTCGTAGCATATAATAAAATAATGCTTGGATTTCCTTGGTTTGTCTTCGTTTTAGGATTATTTTCTTTTATGCTTAGTATCGCAAATTACCAACGTACTAAGGTTAATACCCCACAAGATGAATTAGACTATTGAACAAAATGTTTAAATAGTAGTATTTCTTATAAAACGTATGAGAAGAAAAGGCAATAAAGCAAAGACTGGAAAAACAGTAAAATGTCCTAAATGTAAATATTCTTGGAAAACCAAACAGCAAGGAAGGAATAGGCCCTACATCTGTTGTTCTAAGTGTAAGAGGTACTTTAAGAAATGAAAACCCAAAAGATATTAGTCTTCCTATTACTAGGATTATTCCTTATCAGCTTTGCCTCCGCAATGCAAATAGATAATAAAAAGATTGATGCAGGATGGAAAAATGGAGATTATAAATCAGCTAAATTAGACTTAAAAGAAAATGATTTATGGACAAAGTATAAACCTATGAAAGTGGAGAATCTCCAAGGGTTTGGTAAAACCTTATTTGAGGGTGCCTTGACAGAACATACCGAAAGATGCGCGGGGGATTATTGTTATTCTATTATGGAAATTTATACTTCTGGTGATGATGCTATTATTGATGAAACTATTTTTAAAACACTACAAGATGATGGCTCTTGGATTGAACAAGACGTGAGAAACTACAAATGGTCTTACTATACTGGAGGAGAACAAGTTTTAGTAGATGATTATGAATTTCAATGTTCAGAAACTGGAAAGATAAGTGTTAATGGAACCAAGGAAATGACTTGTTCAAATGTTAAGGTTGGGAATCATTACGAAGAAACTCCAGAATATAGTCCTCTTTCTGAAGGAGAAGTAAAACCTGAAGGTAATTATAAAGTTAAATTAGAAGCATGGAAGAAACCTTCAAGAACTGTGGATTGGGTTATTGAAACTAATGGTGAACTAATTGATGAATGGGCAGAATGGGGTTTTTCAGCACTAAATAATGAGGTACACTTAAACTATAATTTTGATGAAACCTCTGGAAGTGTTTTAGACCAAACAGACAATTCAAATGATGGAACTTATACTGGTTCAGATAGGGAAAATGGAGGAATTATTGGTAGTTCATATGGTTATGATGGAACAGTTAAAACTACTTTCCCAGATATGGATTTCTCAAGTGGTGAAGCAACGGTATCTATGTGGGTTAATCCTTCCTTTACTTGCGGTAGTGAAAAATGGGCTTTTGCATATAGGGATGCAGAAATGACTTTTGGAAACCTAAGATTCTGTGACGGAGGGGATGTTGTAGGTAGTTTAGGAAATATAGGGGTCAGTATGTCTTCAGGATTTAATTTCACAGGATGGCAACACATAGTAATTTCAGGTTCAACAAGTGGAACAGTTTCATTATACATTAATGGTAATTTAGAAGATAGTGACACCTCTAGTGCTTCAGGCAGCGGTGCATTTTATGGAGAGATAGGGGGAGATGGAAGTGCTACTGCAAGAGATTTTGAAGGAGACATTGATGAAGTTACAATATGGAATAGAACACTAACAAGTGATGATGTTTTGGAAATATATAACTCGGGAATTGGTATAACCTATCCCTTTCCAACAGGACAAGTAACTCTAAACTCCCCAACAGACACACAGATAGTAGATAGTGCAAACACTTTATTCAATGGAACAGCAACAGTAACTGGAGGGGCAACATTAGTTAATATGAGTTTATGGAATAATGAGGGTGGATGGAGCTTGAAGAATACGACTAATTTAGGAATTGTTTCAGCAAATGGATTAGTTGGTTATTATAGATTAGATGAATCCTCTGGAGCTGTTATAGATGGTGCAAATAATAATGATGGAACTAATGTGGGAGCAACTACAGGAGTTACTGGAAAAATAAATACAGCTTATGATTTTGAAAATGATAACTCTGACCAAATTAATTTAAATAACGGAGCAGAAGTTGGAGAAGATTTAGATTTTACAGGAGATTTCTCCATCTGTGCATGGGTAAAACCTGAAGATACTGCTGGAACAAAAATTATTGTAGGAAAAAGAACTGGAGGTAATTACCAATATGTATTTAGAACAAATGCAGGAAAATTAGAATTACTAACTACTGGAGGAGCTGTTATTTCCACAAATAATTCTATAACCACAGGGTCTTGGCAATATGTTTGTGTAGCAAGACAACATGTAGGAAATACATTTTTCTTTTATAATGGAGAAAAAGAATTTACAGTAACAACTAAAAGTATAGCTCATAAAAATACAGACACTTATATTGGTCATCAAGAAGATGTAGATGGAAATAATTTTGATGGTATAATAGATGAAGTTAGTCTTTGGGATAAGGTATTAAGTGATTTAGAAATCTCAAATTTATATAACTCAGGAAATGGAAACGTTCCTTCAGTTGGGACAACCTCAACCCAAACCTTCAACTACTCAATTCCTTCAGGAGATACTATATGGAACATCCAAGCTTGTGATAGCGATGGCGACTGTGGTTTCGCCCCATCTAACTTCACAGTTTCCTTAGATGCTACTGCTCCGAGTATTGAAATATTATATCCTACTGGACTAATTAATACCTTGGTGGAAGGTCAATCTCTTGCACTAAATTATTCAATTACAGATACAAACTTAGAAGACTGTTGGTATAGCTATAATGGAACGAACACCACTATTGCTGATTGTGCATTAAATACTTCATTTAATTATGCCTTTGGAGAGGATAACTTAACACTCTGGGCTAACGACACTGTGGGTAACATCCAAGGGACTCTTTCTAGTTGGAGTGCAAAGATTATTGAGAACTCCCAAACTTTCAGTGAAACAACTGTTGAAGGTTCTATAGAAAGTTTTATTGTTAATCTTACCCTGGATGAGAGTATAGAAATCTCCTCTGCAACATTAGAGTATGATGGGGAATCAGAGTCTGCTTCAATCGTCTCTTCAGGAAATGGGAGAATAATTTCAGTAAGTGCTTTTGAAATCCCCAGTTATGTTACGGAAACAAATGTGAGTTTTTACTGGAGCCTAACATTGGATGATTCCACTCAGATAAACCTTACTTCGAGAAATCAAACAGTTACTACTATTAATTTAGACAACTGTGATTCTTATTCCTTCGAATTATTTAATCTAAGTCTATTCGATGAAGAAACACTCTCTCCATTGAACGGGACAATCCAACTTTACTATGAGGTTCTTAATGTTCCAAATTACAATACCATACAAAACTATAGTGGAGAATTTGAAGATATAAGCAATACCTTGGTTTGTTCCGAGGCTAACCTTTCTGGACAGAATCTTGTATACTCCGTTGAAATTAGGTATTATTCAACAGATTATGCAACTGAACTATATCATATCCAAAAATCTGAGATTGGAGAGGTTCAACCTATTAGTTTATATGACCTTGCTCTCAATGATACCACAGAGTTTAAGATTGAATACCAGAACTCCAATCTTCAAAAAGTGGAAAACGCCGTAATCCAATTACAGAGGAAATATATCCCTGAAAATGTTTATCGTGTTGTTGAGGCCCCCCTTACTTCTAACGAAGGTACTGCAATAGTGCATATAGACCTCGATACAAACAAATATCGTGCAACTGTTGTAAAAGATGGAGAGGTTTTAGATACCTTTGAAAATATAATCTTTGTTTGTGAAAATGAGTTGAGTGGTCAATGTGAACAGGCACTCTACGGGGATATAGACCCTCAAAATATTATAACCATAGAAGAGTTAAATGATTTTACTTATACTGTCAGCAATGAAAATGGAACTGTTTCAACCGCCTTTACAATTCCAAGCGGGACACCCTCTCCCATAAATATCTTATTGAGTCAAACAGACATGTTTGGAAACGAGACATTATGTAATAAAACAGTCATCTCTTCTGCAGGGTTAGTTGAGTGTACCTACAATGAAACGATAGGTGACAGTTACTTAAAGTTAGAGGTTACAAAAGATGGAGAGCTACAAGCATTGAAAGGCTATGTTGTTGAAGAAGACTCAACTTTAGCGTTCCTAGACAACAATTTTATCCTAGTTTTCATCTTCATGCTGAGTATTGTAGGTATGGCATTTACTAGCCCTGAGCTAATAGTAGTAAACTCGGTAGTTACGATGTTAATCGCTGGCTCACTATGGTTACTCAATGGTGTAAGTTTTGTAATGGGAATGGGGAGTTTAATGTGGTTAATTGTTGCTGCAGCAATCTTAATTATGAAAATAGCAAAACAGGAGGACAAATAAGATGGCAGAGGATACAATTAAAGGATTCACAGTTCATTGGATTATGTTTGGTCTGCTCTTTACTTGCTTACTTAGCTTTGCTATCTCATTTATGTATGCAAATAATCCGATTGGATTAACTGATGGTGCGGGTAATGCAATCGATGGAAGCTATACCGAGGCTAGGAGCACATTATACGAGGCACAAGGAGATGCTAATGAATTGCTCAATCTTACAGCAGAAACAAACCCAGAAGTAAGTTATTTGGGTAGTAGGGATAGTGTAGCTACCTCTTATAGCCTAATAGGTTCTGCTAAAAAGAACTATAATTCTGCAAAATCGATGATTGGGTGGGTGTTTAGTGGAGATATAGGAAAATTGCTATTAAGTGTGTTTGGGGGTCTGATAGGTACCCTAGGTCTGTATTATGGAATTAAATTAATGAGAACTGGAAATTAAATGGAGAAATATAAAACTATGACAGACTTTGGGGGGACAGGATTTGTACCTTTGATAAAGGCGGTGGTTACTGCAATTCCACAATTCTTTTCCCTTACCTTGTTCTCAATTTGGATATTCGGTACTGCAAGCTCATATTATGCCATCCTCAAACTTACTGGGAAAAAACGTTTCTTACATAGCTTAACAGCGATGAGTTTCTTCATATTTCTAAGTTCCCTAGTTATCTCTGCAATGAACGAGGCCGATTTTACATACCTGAGTGGTTACTGGGTTGGGTTTTATCTATTAATGGTCCTTGCTTCATGGTTTATGTTGGATGCTTACAAGTAAGGGGTGGTTACTAACCACCAACACTTATAAATAGAAATTGTTTATATATTCTATGAAAACACACCAAGTGTTAAACTATATTTATGGAGAAGGAGGAATTTTATAAATGTCAAAAGTACAAAACGCTGTTGGTGAAATATCTAACATCGTTCTTCAGATTGTTATGTACGCATTAGTAATCGGTAGCATCTTAGGTGCAACTGTATTCGCTTCTATAACAATCATAAACGTTACAGCAATTTCAGAGACTTACGGTGCTGCTGTTGTTGCATTAACTGCATTCTTGACTATTGGAGCTACAATCATAGGTATTGTATGGTTCATGAAGTATGCAAAAGAGTTAATGTCAAAGAAGGGCGGATTGAATATGGCTGCTTAATTGTAGGCTGTTCATCTAAAGGAGGACAGGAAACCTCTATAACTCAACCTGTATAATCCTGGCACACGTCGGGAGGTGGGTGGAAATCCCACATTCTCCTAATTTTCAAAACAAGACAAACATTTATAAAGGTAGATATATATAAATATATTAAAATGAGAGATGAATTAAGATGCCCAAAATGCAAGAGTTCTCAAACAAGATATAGGGCTAAAACAAATGACCATCGATGTTATGTTTGTGGTAATATTTATATTAATGTAAGGGTGGTTGAAGAATTAGAATAATGGGAATTGGAGAAGTCTTAGCACCTGCAGGAAGTATGTTTAGTGGTTCTTTGGGAAAGGTAGCACAATATGCATGGGTCTTATTCTTATTTGTAGGAATTGCTATAGCCATAGGAATTGTAGTAATTGTTAAGATGATTAGGGGGAAGAAGGCACAATGGACCCATCGATTGATTGTAAGGAGGGTCTTACAAAATGGTTTATTAAGTAAGCCTATGGAAATTAAAATGAGAAGATTCCCTTTGATTAAGAGGGCAGAGGTATTTGAATTAGAAACTGCATTACTTGGTGGTTATCTCCTACCAGAGTTAGATGAATATAGTGGAGTAAATGAATTTTCAATTATATTAGATAATAACAATAGGATTTATACAAATAAAGGAGAATACTTCGACCCAGATAAAAACTCTGTTAATGTTTCTGCAAAACACGCAGAAATAGATATCTCTAGGGCTGATTTAAGGGCTGACTATCAAAACATTAATAAAACAAATAAGAGAATTGAGTGGGCACAGATAGCAAAATATGCGATGATAGCCTTATTAATTATCTCTGTAATGATTGTGAGTATTATTGCAATAGGGCAATGGGGAGATAACCACGAAGCAACTGCAAAAGGTGAACAAGCAAAAGCTGCAGCCATGCAAAGTTTAGCTAAAGCGATGGAGAGCATGGAAGGCATAGCAAATGCTATCCCAATAATTACGGAAGAACTAAAAGAGTTGAAGGGAACCAATAATATAAACTCGTTAATAAGAACCTAAAATGAAAATACCAAAAATATTTAAAAAGAATAAAGAACCTAAGATTAGTAAAAAGGATGCTAGGTTATTAGAAATGTACGAGAAGGGGCAATACTTAAGGCCTGGAGAAGATGTTGATAATAAACAATTAATCCTGGAGAAAGAATAAATGGTTGTAAACACAGACCCTGTTCGTGCTATGAAGACTATGATAAAAATACTCTTCTTTACAAACCTCATAGTATTCATCTGTACATTTTTCTTTAATGTTTCTATTAGGGGAGCAATTCTTGCAAATGTGGTTCTACTAGGAATACAATATGTGATGAACTCTATGGAATCTAGGGTACAGCCACTTATTGAAAAGAACAAATATGCTAGTAAGGTAAATGACTTCGCAGGTAGAATCAATGGGTAAGTTTCTTAGAAAATTCAAGAATATCGGTCAAACCTTTGATAAACAGGCTAATACCTATGCACGGGCAAGAGAAGAAAAACCAAAGGAATTTAGGGGAGGGAGAATACACGACAAGAGACCAGAAAAGATAGCAGAAGGCGTATATGATGATTTTGGAGAGGAAAGTTTAGAGGGAGATGAAGGTATTGAACCAGATTATGGTAGGTATGATGAAGTTGGGATACAAACAGCACAAAAACCTGAAAGTTTCCACCATTTTATTCTTGAAAACCAGTATAAGGACTTGGAGATGTCAATTAGAGGGTATAAGAGCATATTTGACAAGACAACAAGAGAATGGAGAACAGTTCGTAAAGGAGAACACTGTTTCACAGATGAAGAAAGTGAAGAAATCCTGAGAACAGCACAATCACACCTTGCAACAGATATTAAATTGAGTTTTATCAATAAGGAAGTATTTGGCGAGATGATGATGGCAATTTACAAAAGATTAGATGAGTTATTCTATTCTATAGGGGAGTACAGGTATGGTAGATATAATTTTGATAAAGATGGTAATCCTATAAAAAATGGTAGTGATAAGCAATATAAAATGAAACTACAAAACCGTAAAATATTCTTAGAACTATGGACTAGAATACAAGCAAACTATTCAAGAGCAATACAAGGACAAGAAAATAGGTACACCCACGAGTCTGTGAAAGGACAAGAGAGCTTACAGGGTGGAAGAGATGACTTCTTAGATAATAGGAGATATAGCTAATGGTATATGACGGTGGTTCAATAAGTTCTGAAAGTAAAAGATTTAACTCTGCTAAACAAATAACAGAATTTACAGACCAAAGACTAATAAAGGAGTTATTAGATGCTTTTTATATTGCTAGGAGGGGATATTCTTCTGAACAAGGTATAGATGAAATTCCTTCAAATAAGAGGGTAGCAAATAGAGTAAAGGGATTATACCTTATTACACAGGCGTTACGAGATTTAATAATGCGTGGTCGGGGGGATATAGAGTCTGATGAGCTAGCAAAATGGAGTAGGAAACAGAAAGAAGGGGAGGGGGATGATATAAATGAATTTTACAAGGAAAATAATGACTTTAGTAAAATAGAACATCAACGAAAGAAAGTGAAGGCCTGTGAAATGGATATTAGAGAAGCTGACAAGACTGCAAGTAAAGATGATGATTTTATGTTGATTAAGGAAACAAATGACGGAGAAGTGTATGAATTAACAGATAATTATTTTGAGATGATTGATGAACTAGAGGATTCGTGGAGGGAGATAGAAGTTATTCTGAAAAAACATGAAATATTTTCGCAAGGAATGACCGAAGATGAAGAAATAACTTATAAAGAACAAGAGGAGCTCTACCTTGAGCGATTCAAGGAGGCATAATGCCATTTCATAAAAATTTTAGCCCGAATAAAACAATATTCCCCAACAGAGAGGCAAAGAACTTTAATAACTTCCAAATAAGTTACAAATTATTATGGAAGGCCATAACTGAAAGATTAAAACTTCGGAGAGACGCTTTTATTCTGATAACTGGAAAAACAGGGAATGGGAAAAGCACAATTGTAGGCAAGCTTAATTTCAGACATGCAGAGAAGGAACCAAACTTTATTTTGAATAACGGAGATATGATGTTTAACGCAGAGAAACATTTTATTATTGATGGGGATGAGTTTGCTTACAAAATGATTACGGAACAAGGTTCTTCACTTTGGTATGATGAGGCAAGAGCAGGTTCTAATCGTCAGGCTTGGTATGATAAGGTGAATAAAGCTATTAAACAAAGGAAAAATACGAATAGAAAGTTATTCAATGTTTACTGGTTCTGTATGCCATTAGAAACAGAATTTGACCCTAAATTAGCAGCCCATCTTACAGCATGGATATGGGTAAAAAAGAGGAAGAATAAAAGTGCTGTTTGTGAAGTCTATGTTGCAAATAACACGAGGAAGGGTGGGCGAGGGTTAGATATTGAGGCCATTATCAAACGAGAGGAAAAATGGCTCAAGGAAAATCCTAAAAAAACGACAATAAATCCTACAATTCATCCTGAATACTGCGGCCGATTAATTTTTGCAGCATTTACAAAGGATGAGGAAAAAAGATACAATGAGCTTGTAAAGATGAAATCAGCTACAGGAAAATTAACTGATGAAGAACTAGAAAAATTTGGGATAGAATCAAGCAAAACAAACGAGGAGTTGGCAGAAGGAATCGCAAAAAAGATAGCTAAAGGAGATATATTAGATAAAATTGGTGCTTGGGAGGCTATGAAATCTATGGATGTCCCAGATAAGAAGAAGATGGAGCTTGTTAGCTTTTACTTAAAACTCTTTGATTTGGGGACATTTAACAAAGTATTCGATACAAAAAAGAATAAGTTGTCTAGTATTGCAGAGCAACTTAAAAGAAAAATTTAAATTCCTCCAACCTTCTCCATTATCTTAGAATCTTCTTCTGTCGCAAGATGAATATAAATCATAGTTGTGCCAATATCTGTATGTCCTAACCACTGCTGTATCTTCGCTATTGGGACCTTGTGTACATTATATAGTTCAGATGCTCTTGAATGTCTTAAAGAATGTGCAGTAATATGTTTGTTTTTAATATCCTTGAAGTATCTATTTATGATATTATGTCTAATGAAGTCATAGGCATGTATTACATACTCATATTCCCATTGTTCTTTTTCTAAAAGCTTTAGCTCAGGTTTGAAAGAATCACTACCAAAGTCAAAAATCCTTCCACCAGAAGGAATGCCATCTTCATCAATACGTCCAATTTCTTCAGCATACGCATATAATTCGGATGTTGTAAAGTGAGGTATCGGGATAATCCTATCTTTCCCTCTTTTGGAATTTCTAATCTTCACGGATAATGTCTTATTCTCTAAACCCCATTCATCCCAGCTAATATTCTCCCACTCTAAATTAATTAGTTCGGATATTCTTAACCCCGCACCTATATTGAATATACAAGAAATCATAAGTTTAGCCACTGCAGGCATTTTATTTGTTACTTCGGCTAGTTGCACCCTACTAATAACCTCTGGTAAATGCCTTTCCTTTCTCTTATTTTTAGGCACTTTGATAGTGAAGTCTATGTCCCTTTGGTCAAAATACTCATTCATTTTAGAAAAAACAGCCTTTATTTTGGTAGTTTTGTTCCACTTTTTCAACATCTCATTTACACTATCCCTATTAAGCACCTCATGTTGGTTGAATATCTTGCCTATGACATGGGCGTAACTCTTTATGGTATTGGGAGAGGTTATTCTTTCGTCTATCTTAACTATATAGTCTATGAAATCATCTCTAAAGGCCTCTGTTAGTGCTAATTCTTCCATCTAAAACCAAGCACAACCAAGTTTTTAAACCTTTCGTATTATACATATAACCCGAGCCTAAAGGAAGGGTGGAGAAAAATCTAATGATATGGCTCCATAATATATATTATAAAGGTAGTTATTCGGTATAGCGATTAACTATGATGAGTTATTCGGTATAGCGATTAACTTTCTCAGGTTTGTCTTGGTTAAAGGTTGGTCATACTTGATTCGTATTAGTTTAATGTTCTTACGCCTACATAACTTATCCTTCTCTCTATCACGACTAACCTGGGCATCAAAGTCTGACTTGAATACATCCTCACATAATTTCCTATCGAAGTGTTGCTCTCCGTCATACTCTATTCCTAACCTTAATTCAGGGAGGTTGAAATCTAGTTCCAATCCTTTCAGAGTCTTTCGGTCGTGCCTCCTGATAATCTTATCAGGATAAAGCTCCTTGAGTATCTTATAAATCTTCTCCTCGCATCTCCATACCCTCCCCTTGGCTAGTTTGATTCTACGGTTATCTTCTGGCACCTTCCCCTCATCACCCATAAGATAGTTTCCTATCACTCTATAGGGAACATCCCTGCGAAGCTCCCCGTCTCTGAAGACTAACTCATGAGTACCATAGCCTTTGGACTCCCATCCTTCCTTGCCCATTAGAGGTATCTTAAACTTGCCGCTGTCCTTCCAGAAATGTCTTTTGTGTTTAGACACCTCATGAGAATATACAATGTCTTTTGTTATAGCTCCTGTGGGGGTCCACTTTTTATATTTCAAGTATTCTTTCTTTTCTATTTTATGTAGTAAATAGTGTAAAAGTTCCGAGGTTCTCTCGCTTAATTCCTTCTTGATTTCAAAATCCATATCTCTTATGTGTGTCATTGGGTTTGCCCATGACGAACCAACCCTTGTAATATCTTCCTTCTTCATAGGTTTTGGTCTCGGAGGGATACCTTCCCTATATCCCATGCTGATTGGACGGAAAGAAATGTGCTCATTCTCTGTATCATATATTAGCCACAGACTATAAACGGTTATTACATCAAAATCAGATTTCGCTAACTTCTGTTGTTGTTTATTTGTTAGAGGGTCGAGAGTGGTCTTATAAACATCTGAAACCCTCTCATTGCATATATAGACTCCTCCAATATTTATATAGAGTACCTTGTCTTTCCTAATTTGCCACCGAGGAATCTCAATGAAAATTTTGTCTGTGGGCATTAGCAACTCTTTACGATTATTATTCTTGATAACATCCATATTAATCTTTTCATAGTCTGCCTCAAATATGATTATCTCTTTTTTATCTACGTTTAAAAACCTCCTAGAGGGGACAAAATCTTCCTCTTTCTTACCCTCGCAATAACAACCCTGCGCTTTCCAAAAGTCATTCATATCTAAACCAGATAAGGTATTGGTGTCTATCCGATGCCAATATTTTTCTAGAAGTTCTTCCCTATTAAATTTCACATTTAAAATAACCCCAAAACAATACCTATTAAAAGTATAATTGAGAGTACCCTACCAACAACCCACATATACTTCTGCCAAGTTTTATTAAGAACCCCCTTCTTGCTCTCAGTATTGTGATAGGTATTCTTCCCATAATTTGCTAAGAATACTGGGATAATCCACCCGCCGTTAATAATATTCACAATCCAATAAATCTTATGTTGTATCTTCTTCCATGTTGTGTCTAGTATTATGTCTTTCATTTTGTTCCCCCTATTTTAGTTGAAGTATTAGGTGCTGGAGGGTCTAGCCCTCCAGCGAGTCCAAGTTTTTTGTCACAGTTTTGCGATGGAGTCATCCCCCGTTGCCATGGATTATATACTTACTGTCTTGTACAGCGACGGTAAGCCTTTGTACTTGGAACCAACTAACTAAGCCTGTGATTAATTAGTAATAATATAAGAACCATTAAGTATTTAAACCTATTTAATATATATATTTATATGAGGTTAGAAGATACACCATTTTATAAGACCTACAAAAGGTATGAGAAATTTATAATGGCCATCGAAGGAATTTTTATTCTGTTACTTCTCGTCGGTCTTTGGGTTTACTTCTATCATGACTATAATATCAAAAAAGAGATTAATGAAAATTGTGGATGGGGGGAAGAAGACTATTATTGTTTCTGTGAGAAATCAGAATCCATGGCAATAAAAAATAAACTGGAGAGCCCTAATAATCCCTTTAGGATTTTGGGTTTAGATAATGCTTCTATTAAATTGGATGGGTAATGTAGCGACGAGAGTTGTTATTAATATTTTAACAGTTGCCATACTGACGTTGTTGGCTTATCTCTTTATTCTTAAACCTTTGCTTTTGTGATAATGGGTCTCTTTAATAAAATACTTGGGTTCTTCAAACCTAAAAAAGACAAGGGTGGAAAGGATATCACAATAAAGGCACCAGAGCCTAAGAAGATTCCAGATGATAAAGTCGACTGGGATAGAAAGGTAAGAGAGTGTGCTGCTTGTTTAAAAGAAATACAACCAAACGAAAGACAAACTAAACAGCAAGGGAAATATTTCCATCCGTTGTGTTTAAGTACAGCTAAGAAGATGATTGTGGAAGGTAATTTCTAAACAAAATGTTTAAATAGTAGTATTTCTTATAAAACGTATGAATAGGAATAATCAACTTACCCAAAGAGCGACAAGGAGGAAAAGTGTGGCCTCAACAAGAGGAATATCCTCGACCAAAAGATTACCTAGTATTGTCCCTCGAGGAAGAATTGCACAAAAACAAGTATTAGCAAAGAGACAACAAGAAGCTGATAAGAAGGCAGTTAGTAAGTTGATTGAAGATATTGAAGCAGGCAAAATAAAAAGTATGTCTCAGATTCCAGAGAGGTATAGACAATACATCAAAGTCACACAGGCCGATTTAAACAAGATTAATTCTTACTATGGTGCGAAAAGGTATGAAAGTGCATACAATGCAGTTATGGGTCATTATAGAAAGGGAATGCTTTGGGCAGTTGCGGCCTTTGGTGAAGGATTACAACAACAAATTGCAAGGAAACTAATCAAACAAGGTTATGCTCCTTCTAAACTTGCATTGGAAAGAGAGAGGAAGTCAAGAAGCGATGCTATTAAAGAAATAACTTCGGGAAATATTGCAGGAGTTAAGATTGTAGGTAATAGGATAATTGGCCCAGGCAATAAACCTATTACACTTTCAAATGCTTTGAAAAAACAATCAATAGATAATATAAATAAAACCCTTCCCGTCGGTGATAAACTTATTGTGGATAGTAGATATAATATCAAAGGAATTAGTAGTGGGGTTCTCGGTCAAAGCTTTGGGTATAATCAGAAAGCATTGGACCACTATTCACAGAGGATATATATGAGTCCCCTTGCGAAGGGGAGAGCAAAGACTAACCTTTCCCAATCCACAACCGATGTCCTCTCTAGTCCCATGAGGTTTAAAACATTAGTACAACAATCAAAATTGAAGAAACTCTCAAAAGATTTGCCTAGTGGTGTTACCTTTATCCGAAAAAATGGGGCCATCGTTGGTATAAGAGACAAAAATTTAGCTACAGAAAGTGTTGGATTAGATGTAATAACCAATTATATCTCTCAGGCAAAGCTAATTAAGGAGGGTTTAATAAGTAAAACAAAGGTAAATCCTTTTGGTTTTTTGAAAGCTTATTCTCCATCAATAAGGAGGGCTGAGACTGAAGCACAAAGACAAAAGTATTATGACCTCTATAACCTTAAGGGTGAGAAAAGAAATTATGCAAGTCTTTTAAACGAAATAAGAATATCCTCCAAGACCAGGATAAATAAAGTTCAAGAATACGCTGCAAGGGATTTGGTAAAAGACCTTCAAAATCCAAATACTGCTATAAGGGCTGAAACCGCACTCCTTGTTGCGGCACTAGCTGGTGGGGCCCTAATTGGTGCGACTATTGGAACCGTTTATAAAACACCCATAACCTTAGCAAGAGCGGAAGGGTTTGATACAAGTGGGCTAGCTGGTCTAACATGGAAACAAGTTGCTAAAACTTCTGTTAAAGAATTTGGTAAGGCGGGAGTAGAAGCCTACTTCATGATGAAATTGTTTGGGATTGGAACAAAACTTATTTCCAAATCTCCTAAGGCATTTGGTTATGTTGCAAGAAAAATCTTGCCAAAATCAAGAGTGATTAAGAGAGTCACCACGGTTTCTGGAAAGGTTTTCAAGGTTGGATTAACGAAAGGATTAGATATTGCTGCAGCACAATATTTATCAAGCCTTGGAAAAGAGGTTGTATTGACTGGAAGAAGTTTCAAAAAAAAGAGATACAAGGCAGCAACTGTTAAAGCTTCTAAACTTCTTGGTACGTTGGCCGGATTCTATGGTGAAAAGGCTATTAAAGGTGCATTAAGAAAAGTAATGCTGGCAGAAGACCCTAGGTTAATTATAACCAAAGGAACTAAGGCAAAACCCTTCGCTATAGAGAATAGAAAACTAACTGTTTTAAGATTACAGAAGGCTCAGAAGCTATTGAAGGGTGGAAAGACTAAATACGCTAAGGCCTCTCCTGTTAAGGAACCTAGAGGAGAGAAGATAGTTACACCTGAAAAGAGAGTTGCCAGAGGTGTTAAACTAGATGTTCCAACACCTGCAGGTTATGCAACTTATGAAGTGGGCAATAATATTTATGTTGTTCCTAGAACATTCTTGAGGGTTAGACCAGGAAATACTCCTAAGTCCTATTATACTAAATGGTTTAAGGCTGTGAAGACAAAGGGACTCATACCAACATTCAAACAATTAGGATTACCAAAAACAAAATCGCCTACAGTATACAAGGGTTCTGGTAAATTTCTAGATAGACGAAAGGGTGAATCATTGAAAGCATATTATGCTAGAGGACAAAGAACAGCTAACAGATTGAAAGAAGTAATAGTAGTAATTGCTCCAAAGACAATTCAAGGCTCTAAACAACCAGAACTAGAAATTAAAACAATCTTCCCAAATCCCAAAGGAGTGAAAGCTTCTGTTACAAGAGTTAAAGTTGGTAAGGATGCTTTTGGACACGATATAGTTATTGAATCTGTTGCCCCTAGAAACATTATGCAACGATTAAGATTCAGAGTCGGAGAGAAGATTAAATTTAAGAAGGAAGCTTTAAAGTATTTGACTAATCGAGAGGCAAAGATTGCTAAAGATTTATCCAAAAGAATACAACAAAACTATGATTTCATCTATAAAAGCAAAATGAAGGGTGCGGCCGATGCTAGAAAACATATGCTCCAGGTTGAAAAAAACTTTAGAAAGATTTTGAAGAGCTATGGTGTTAAAAGTGTTAAAGGTATTAAAATAACAGATAGTATGATAAAGTCCACTTCAAGATTCCACGATATAATAAAACTAAGAGGATTAAATGTAAAGGATGAACCCATTATTAGGAAAGCTTTACTAGAAGGATACTTAAACAAAAACCCTTTGATTAAGAAACTTAATAAGGCCCAATTAAAAATCGTGGCAGATACTATTGGATTCCACCAAGATGTTAATCCAAAGACCCTAAGGGGAGCAAGAATGAATAAATTTACACGTGCCTTTATTAATGCTGATAGATTAGACATTGTTAGATATGGTATAAAGGTTAATCCTAAAAAATTATTTAATCTAAAAGCAAAGACAGTCCCTCAAAAAGTAAGGTTACAATTTAATAAACTTTCAAAATTAAAGAACACTAAAAAGTGGACTCCCTCAATTAGGAAAAAGTATAATGCTTTGATTAAAAAGTATCCTAAACTGGGAAGTGCTGAACAAAAGATTATTGCAGAAAACAAAGCACGTTGGAAGAAGATGACTCCTAAACAAAGAGCAAAAATAAAGACACAGGAAAGAGGATATACTGATTATTTAGAAGCCCGTAGAAAATATAAAACAAGTAGAACTACAAAGAAAAGAGTTGTACCTTATAGGACTTCAGAGTATGGAAAATATAAAACACCGAAGTATAAGGCTGCTTATCGTGCTGGTTACTCAGCAGGATATAAAACAAGCCCAAAACCTAACTCAAAGTATAGAAGTAAATATGGTACCGCCTCTGGAGCGTATCGTTCAGGTTATAAGGCTGGAAAGAGTAATTATAAAAGCTTAGCTAAGCCAAGACCAAAAAATTCTTACAAAAAGAAACCTGTTTCTAAATACAATATTACACGAAAGAAGAAGCAAAAGACTGCAGTAAGAATTAAAACTGAAAAGGAATACAAAAAGAAAACGCTAACTAAATCTATTCCTGTATACTATGCTGTTAAGAAAAGAAAGGGTAGAATGGTTAAGCTTCGGAATAAGCCCCTAACTCAATCAGATGTGAAAGATTATCTTTCATACGCTTTAGATAAGGGTTTAACCCGTCAAGGATTTTATGTTCCTGCGGGCAAGGCAAGGAAGGTTGTTCGCCTACCCAAATCAATCAAAGGCTATTATGGTAAAAATAAATATAAATTGAGACCCTATAAGGTACGTATGGGTTCTCGTAAAGCCCTGGTTCAAGGTTACATAGAGCGTTCTAAATATGCACTTGATTCTCCCAGCGAAAGAGGAATGTTGGCTGCTTCAAAGAGGAAAAAAATTAAAAAGAAAAGCAAGAAAATGAGTGCTACTAGACGTAAGCAATTACTAAAGAACCTTGCGAAGGCGAGGAGAGCGAAGTCTAGAAAGAAACGTTAATTACTTTCTTTTACGGATAAACAACCAATAAATAGTAAATAAAATAATTAAAGGGGCCCACACCCTGAAATATTCTCCCAATACAAAGTGAGGAATTAATAGAAGGTCATAAAGAAATACATTCAGGTCATTATATACAAAAATCCTTAATAAAATTACCCCTATCAAAGAAAAAATATACAACCACTTGTTCTTCAAAACTGCTTTTGACCATCTAACCATACTTTTACAAGTCTTTTATATTTATATATTTTTCTATTAGTGTCTTTTGAACTTGGGATGCTTAAAATTATTCCTACAATAATAACATAGAAACTTATTTTTTACTAGCCAAACATTATGAGAGGAATACTTTGTTCCACACTTATCAC
>Ga0233415_10000277_pt1 | contig 24734 bp, 25 predicted proteins | sample Na_anoxic_12_MG_FD_188631 | JGI IMG/M metagenome (GOLD analysis project Ga0233415, IMG submission 188631) | Seawater microbial communities from Saanich Inlet, British Columbia, Canada - Na_anoxic_12_MG | ecosystem: Environmental > Aquatic > Marine > Inlet | place: Canada: British Columbia... | reverse complement strand
GTCTGTCCCCCCCCCCGCCCTTTCAATTCACGCGCTAGGGCGCCCCGGCGAGGGGGAGGGTCTTCAGCGCGCGCGCCAGCAGGTCCTTGTTCCGCACCAGGATCGGCCGCAGCTCTTCCCCCGCGGCGTAGCGCGCCTCGTTCTGCTGCAGCTCCTTCAGCAGGGGGACGTACGCGTCCGCGTCCTCGTACGGCTGCTTGTCGAAGAGGGTGTCGAAGCTCTTCTGCGCCATCGGGGGGAGGACCAGGGTCGTCGGCTGGACCTCCCAGCCCGCCTTCGTGTGGACCAGCGCCGAGCCCGTCTTCTTGTTGGGCAGGTAGCAGGTGAGGTTCTCCGGGCGGCTGGGGTCGCTGTAGACGAGCATCGCCGTCCGCAGCACCGCCGTGTCGGCCGCCGCCGGGAGCGCGGGGACCCTCAGGCTCTCGTCGAGGATGGCTTTGATCTTTTCGAGGGTCACGTGGTCGATCCGCTCCTGGCCGAAGAAGTTGACGACGACCTTCTTGCTGTTGTCGACCTGGGCGTGGTCCCCCTGGATCGCCAGCTCCCCCGCCTGCAGGCTCGAAGCGCTGGCCAAGGGGTTCTGAGCCAGGTGCTGTTCCACGAGCGTGGTGAGATGGGAAATGCGGCCCAACATCTCAGTGTTCTGAGCCTGGAGATCGTTCACTTGCTTCCGGAGCGTGTGTTCGTAGAGGCGCTCCATCCCCGCATCTCCATTCTTGGGGTTCGGCGCGATCTTGCAAGTGGTACGAACGTGTCTTTGCATTGCCGAGTAGCAAGAGAACACCCGTCCACAGAAACGGCACTTCTTCTGTGCCAGCTCGGGATCCTCACGGACTTGCGCAGGAAGATCGTGCTTTTCCAGGATCGGGTTGCATGGGGTTTTTCGAGCTTGATGCCTTCGATAGTCGATCGGAGATCGGAAAGTCTTTCCACATGATTCGCATGTCCGATCTAACGCCATAGATAGTATCTCGTAATCGTGTACACCTACCGTAAAACGGTATCTCCAGCTCGTAGAAATGTTCATATTGTCGCGAGAAAGGCAGGATTCCTATAATCCGGCAATCAGAGCAGACCACGGCGTTCCAGTGTAACACCCTGGGAGCTATATATGACCCAAAACAGCGTCATAGTTCCAACAGTACATTTTTACGAGACATCTTTACGAGGGGGGGCAATCTTAGGACGGGGGTGGCGGCCAGCCCAAAGCCGGCAAGGTCAAGCCCGCCATAGATAGTATCTCGTAATCGTGTACACCAACCGTAAAACGGTATCTCCAGCTCGTAGAAATGTTCATATTGTCGCGAGAAAGGCAGGATTCCTATAATCCGGCAATCAGAGCAGACCACGGCGTTCCAGTGTAACCCCCTGGGATCTATATATGACCCAATACTGCGTCATAGTTCCAACAGTACATTTTTACGAGACATCTTTACGAGGGGGGGCAATCTTAGGACGGGGGTGGCGGCCAGCCCAAAGCCGGCAAGGTCAAGCCTTTGAAAAAGGGCGGATCCTGAAACGCTCGGAAAATAGACATTTTCCGAGCGTGACTTTCCGAGCGCAGCCAAAAAGGTTCAAACCAGCCAAAAAGGTTCAAACCAGCCAAAAAGGTTCAAACCAGCCAATTTTGTTCAAACTGGCCGGGTTCGAGTCAGCCAAATTGGTTAAGCCGGCGGCTTTTAACGTCCATAGACATCTTAAGCCGGCGCAGGGCGGACAAAAGGGAAGCCGGCAGTTCCTAGAGTCTTTTCGAGGGATGGCGCAGGGCAGCCAAAAAGCGGCCCTCGGCGCAACGAGGACGGGAAACACAAACGATCGGCGGCTGGGCGCCGGCACTATCTTGGTCCTGCGGGCGTCGGCCCAATGGCGACGAGGCAGGAGGTGGGGACCATCCCGGGTTCTTGGTGGGCCCGGGCCGCAACGGTGCGGCCAGCAGGCAAGGGGCCGCGCCTCTCCGCGGGCGCGGGGCTCAGACCCCCGAGGAGCCCGCGCGGTCCTTCACGAACTGGGCGAGCGCCTCGGCGAGCTGCCGCCCCAACGCGTGGAGGTTCTCGATCTCCCGGGCATCGGCCGTGCGCTGGGCCCGGGCGGCTCCGATTTCGGCCCGGAGAGCCTCCCCGATGGGGCCGGCGGGGGCCCCGCTCCAGGAGGGCCACTCGTCGGGGATCGAAAGGGGCGGGGTGCCCGCCTTGGGGGTCGGAAGGGGCGGGGTGCCCGCCTTGGGGGTCGGAAGGGGCGGGGTGCCCGCCTCGGGGGCGGGCACAGCGCGCGGCGAGAGGTCCGTCTCGCGGCGCCCATAGTTGGGGGAGAGGGACCGGCGGCGGGGCTCTTCCGTCACCGGGGCCCCAAATTCGATGAAGGTGCGCCGGATGCTGCGCGGGATGCGGCAGGAGACGACCTCTCCCTCTTCTTGCTCGGGCGGGGGGCTTTCGTCGGCTTCGGCTTCAGCTTCAGGTTCTTCGTCCTCGCGGGGCGCCCCCTCGGGGGGGACCCCCCAGGCTCCCACCCCCCACCAGAGAGGGTCGTCCCAGGATTGCGGGAGCTGGAAAGAGTCGTCCCAGGATTGCGGGAGCTGGAGCTTCTCCCCGTAGTTGCGCTCGTAGAGACGGAGGATGGTCTCGCGCGGGTCTTCGGGGTGTCCTTCGAGGGCCGCGCCGAAGAGCTCGCAGGCTTCGCGGTCGACCCCGCAGGCCGGCTGGTTGATGAAGTGGTGCTGGGCCATGTCGATGCGCTGCCAGGGGGTCTTGCACCCGGGGGCCGGACAGTAGATCCGGTCCTCCGTCCAGAGGTCGATCAGCCGGACCTCGGGGCTGTCGGGGAACGCCGCGGCGCAGGCGAGGTAGCACGGGGGGGCCCCGTGAGGGGGGCGCTGGTCCCAGGCGTGGTGGGCGAAGTGTCCTCCGTCGTGCAGCTGCCCCTCTTCCGCCCCGGAGAGGTGGCGGCGGGTGATCCATTCGCCACACCGGGGGCAGCTCCAGTTGTTTCCGAGCCAGATGGTCTTGCGTTCCTCGAGCCAGCGGGTCTGCATGCGGTCGCGGACGTTGTTCCGGGGGGGGAACCCGCACCCCCAGGGGCGCCCGGGGGTGCTGGTGAGCGCGTGGATCTCCAGCCCCCCCGGGGCCCCCGAGACGAACTGCTGGCAGTCGGGGCACACCACCCGCGGGGGCCGGGGGGCAGCACCCCCAGGGATGTACCGCTCGTCGCCGAGGGGCGCCGCCAGCCCGCAGGGCTGGCAGAGGCCGGGAGAGGCCGGCAGGGCTTTGGGGAGGCAGGAGGGGCGCCGCCGCTTGGCCGACCCGCCCTTCCCCGCCGCCGAGAGCTCGGGGAAGTCCCCGGCCGCCGGCGCGTAGGGCGCTTGCGGGGGGGGCCTGGGGGCGCCCGCCGGCTGGCGCCAAGACTTCATCTGGGAAGAGGCCATTGGAGTCCGCCCGAGCTCGCCGGGGCGGTCGTTGTTTTGCGTGGCCTGCAAGGGGGGGGGCACGCTTGAGCCAAAATGGCTACGGTGCCGGAGCAGGGGCGGCTTCATTTTTAGCCCCGTAGAACCGCCCACAAAGCCCAAGGAGGCCCGCCGCGGGGGGGGCGGCCGGGGGAGGGCTGTCGGGGCGGAGCTTCCGCCCACACCGCCGCCCTGTCGAGCGGCACGGAGACGGCGCAGGTCAACTCGGCCCCGGGGGGCAGCTTCGCGGGGTACCTCAAGTCGGCGACGGGGACCATCTACCTCCAGGTCGACACCGGGGTGACTTTCACGAACGCCGAGGCGCGCGTGCGCGAGGTGCTCACCTACACCGACGCCTACGGCTCGGCGAACAAGACGACGGGGCGCCGCCCCGCCAAGATCGTGACGAAGACGGGCGACGGGACCCTCGTCCTCGACGACGTGGCGAGCGCGAACCGCACCGCCTCCGTCGTCGTGAGCGGCGGCACCGCCATCATCGTCGTGACAGACACCGACCTCACGACGCAGATCAACGGCGACGGCCGCGGCGCCGGCGACAATGTCGCCGCGGCCCTCGAACAGACTTTCGTCTGGAGCGACGGGACGGTGCAGGTGAGCGCCTCCGTGTCGGCCACGAAGTAGCAGCGATCCGGGGAGGGGCGGCGCGCCGGAAAAAGCGGTGGGCGGTCGCTGCCCCCAGCGCCCTTTTTTGCGGGCCCTAGGACGCCAGCCGCGGGCAGCCAGCCCGGCTGCCTGTGCGGCCGAAGAGGGCGCAGTTGAGCGCCGTGGGGACGCAGAACGCCTCGTGGATGACGATCGCGAGGATCAGGACGACCAGGAGCACCGCCCAGAAGTTCTTTTTCGCGATCCACGCGATCCCCCCCGCGAGGGCGAGCGTCAGCAGGATGTCGACCAGAGCGAGGCCCCCGATCCTCCAGCGGTGGATCCCTTCGCCGGGCTTGCCGAGGGCGTCGCGGTAGCGGCAGAGACCCATCGCGGCCCCTCGTCGGCGGCCGCCGGCGCTTATTCCGGGGGCGCAGCTTTCTCAGGTGCCGTTGCCCAAGAGCCCCTTCGCCCAGGCCGGGGAGTCCTTGCCCTTCCCTTTCGGCCAGCGCACCGTGTTGTCTATAATGCAGGCGCAGTTGTTGTCCATCTGGCTCTTCTGCGAGACGTAGAGGTAAACGAAGACGCCTACGACGGCGAGCAAGACGACAACGACGGCGATGAGGGTCCCCGCGGCGACCTTTGCGCCCTCGGCGCCCCCGAGGATCCCTCCGAGCACGGCTTCCATCCCTCCGAGCACCATGGCTCGGGCGGCGGGAGTGCGTATAGGGCAAGAGCAAAATGTTCCCGCCGCGCCCGCCCAGAAGCGGCGACCAGCGCGCTTTTCAGAGAAAAGGGTCCCTCGAAGACAGAACCACCTCTTCGATGCCCCACCCCCCCCTCGGGGCCGAGACGGTCGCCCGCACCAAGATCTTCTACTCGACCGCCCAGTTCGGCGCCACCTGCCTGTGCGGGGCGTGGGACCCCACCTTCGCTTTCGCCCCGCTCTACGCGATCCAGCTCGCCCCTTTCCTGATGACCCTCGAGCGGAAGGGGCGCCTGGCGACCCAGGGCTACCACCTCTTCTATATCCTCGCCCTCCTTGTCCCGTACGTCGCGGGCTTCGCCGCCCGCGAGACGAAAGGGGCCCTGTTCCTGGCGCTGGGGGGCGCCACGACCCTGGCGGGCTGCCTCCGCCGCGGGCGCTGCCCCCGCCTCGCGGTCTGCGCCCTCGCCGCGATCCTCGCGGGGGCGGCCCCCCGCCCCCTCGCCCCCGACGGGGGGGCCGGGGCGCTCGCCAACGGGGCGGGGGGCCTCGCCACGGGCGTCGCGCTCGCGACCAAGGCCCCGCTCCTCTTCCTATACTGCGTCCCCCCCGGATGGGCGGAGCAGGACGAACGGTGGGCGAAAGCCCTGGGGGCCTGCCGCTGGGCGCGCTTCTCGACGCCGGTGCTCTTCTGCGCGATGGCCGGCCCGGTGGTCGCCCTCTCCCTCTGCTCGGCCGCAGCGGAAAAGTAGCGAGGGGCCCGAGGTTTTCGGGGCCGCCCCGCCGCGTCAGAACTGAAGCGGGGCAAGAGCGACCAAACGGCACGGCCCAGCCTGCTGGCCTGTTCATGCGCTGCGGTGTGGGCCGAAGGAGGATGGAGGGGTGGGTCATCGTAGGGGCTGAGGGGGCGGAAGAAGGAGGGGCTGGCGATGAAGGGCGTTTCATCGCCACGGGCTGCATCGTCTGCGGCCGCCTCGAGCTCCCCCCCGGCCTGCCGGCCGGCATCGAGACCTTCTCCTGTGGCCACCGCGCCTTCCGCGCGGCGCTGGATGAGCACGACCACTACGAGGCGAAAAGCTTCCGGTACTGGGCGGGGTCCTTCTTGGACGGGGGGCGCGGCCCCGGGGGCCGGGCGGAGCCCCCGGCGCCTCTCGCTGGGGCCGGGTGCCCCCTGTGCCCCCTGCTTGAGGGGGCGGGGGCGCCCTACGCCCCCGCGGAGCTCCTCCCTTACTACCGCCTCCCCGCCTGGGGCGGGACGATCATCGTCGTCGTGCCGACCGTCGACCCCATGGTGCTGGAAACCCCCCACCTGTTCACCGCGGACCCTCCCCGCCTGCTCGACTTCGAGGGGTACCGGGGGACCGGCCTGCGCGTGATCCACCCCAAAGGGATCTCGTCCCCCCTCGCGCAGGAGTACTTCCCGGTGTGGGACCTCTACGAGGACTACGTCACCCCCTCCCTCCTCTCCGAGTGGGGCGAGCGGATGAAGCGAGAGTGGGGACAAGACTGGTGCGACGTCTGTGACGGGTTCCGGCCCCAGCCCGGCGTCCTGCTGGGCGTCGACCTCTCGGTGATCTCTATCGAGGAAGGGGTCGACGCCGCGCTCCGGGCCTCCATCGAAGAGGGCGAGCTGACCATCGACTACGGCGACGGGTCGAAGGTGCTCCGGATTTCGGAAGGAGAGGCCCACTTCGGCGACCACCTCCTGGCCACCTGGGACTGGGCGGAGCCGTGAAAGGCGGCGCGTTTTTTGCGGACCAAAACTGAAACCGGCGGCGGCGAAGCACCGTAGCCATTTTGGCTCAAGACGCCCGCGGGGCTCCTGCGCGATGATGCCGAGTTATGCCCAGCGCGGGGGGGCCCTCCCCCCCCCCTCCCTCGCGCGCTTGCGAGGGCTCGTCGAGCACCTTTCGGCCTCCTTCCGTCCCTCGACGGTCTACGACGGAGAAAGCGAGGTGGCCTCGGGGCGGCGGGTCTCTCGGCAGGCCACGGCGAGGGACCCCTGGGTCTTCGACCTCGCCGAAAACGCTCTCCTGGGCTTCCCGGGGGCCTTTCCGGGGGCCGTCCGCGTCCTCCGGGGGCACTTCGACGTCCTCTGCTACACCCCCGGGGGGAAGTTCGAGAGCCACCGGGACTTCGAAGCGATCGGGGGCGGGGGGGCGGCGACGCTTACCGCCCTCCTGGCGATCGTCGCCCCGCTCGATGGCGGAGAGCTGCGCCTCTGGGGAGGGGCGGAGGGGGAAGGGGACAGCGTGACGCTCCCCTACGAGTCCAACTCCCTCTGTCTCTTCCCCGCGCGCCTCTACCACGCGGCGCTGCCGGTCCGGCGGGGGGTGAAGTACGTCCTGAAGTTCGACGTCGTGGCCCTCGACCCGCTGCTCTGGCTCTCGGCGGGGGTCGGCGGCGGGCCGTCCACCTTCCTCCCCGCCCGCCTCACCGCGGACGTCGGCTTCTTGCGCGCCCGGGCCGACTTCGCCGCGCGGGCGGGCGGGGACGGGCAGGGAGAGGCCGACCCGGACCTCTCCGCCGGACAGCTCTCTCTCCTCGCGCGGTTCTACACGCGGAGCCACCCCATCTCCCCCGAAGAGTACCCAGAGCTCCGGGAGGTGCTCGAGTTCCTTTCCTGCGGCGCGGGGGCCTTCAGCGAAGAAATGTTCACCTCTTACCTCGAAGAGGGGTTCGCCCTGGTCCCCCCCCTCCTCGACGTCGCCCGGGTGGCCGAGCTCTCCCCGGTGTTCTTCGCCTGCAGCTACTGGGAGGGGCGGGCGGGGGGTTGCGCCCCTCGGGAGTGGATGGCCCTCGACGTCTCCTCGGGCTCGGCCGGCGGGGGGAGCATCGGCCCGGAAAGGTGGGGGTGTGTCCGCAGGCTGGGCTCGGGAGGCCCCGCAGCCCCGGCGCGGGGGGGGACCCCGGGAGCATTCTGGGTGATGGACGCCCTCATCTCCCACGAGGTGCGCCAGTACGAGGCCTGGGCGCGCGACGTGACCTCTACGCGGTCCGAGGGCCCCCCCGTCGTGGACCGCTTCGGCCCGGACGCCGGCTGGCCGGCCCCCGCCGGGGCCGCGGTCGTCTGGGGCGCCCCCCGGGCGCGCCCCGCCCCCAGGGCGCTGCCCACCCCGGCCACCGCGGAGAAGATCGCCGCGGCGCTGGCGGCCCTCGACGCGGCCGCCCAGGTCACCCAGCACTACTCTTACGAAGAGGAGTGCAACGACGGCGACACCTACCGGGAGCGGGCCTACGAGACCATCCGGCTGCGGGGCGCCTTTGTCGTACTCTTTCGGCCGGGGGCCGCGGGCGCCTGAGGCCGGCGGCCCGCTTTTTGGGCCGCACTGGCGCATTGAACGAAGGGCTACCTCCAGTAACCCTCGCCGGGTACTGCGCCGGGAGCCCGCGGCGCCCATGGAGCCCCCCCAGCGTATCTGTCTGAACAATCTCAACGGGCACCCGTGCCCTTCCCAGGCGCGCGGAGAAAAGACCGGGACGCGCAGGTGCACCGACCTCCACGTGCGCGACCGCCCGGCCGCGCAGGCGGAGTGGCGGCGCAAAGGCGACGTGGGCGTCTGCGCCGCCCACGCCTCCACGGGGTGCCCCGACGGGGAGGCCTGCGAGTTCCTCCACGTCCAGGCGGCGAACGGCGGGCAGCACCCCCCGCCGGGCCTGAGCGCCGCCAACGGGGCGGCCCCCGGGGACGCCCACGGGGCCGCCCACGGGGCCGCCAACGGGGCCGCCAATGGGGCCGCCAACGGCGTCGCCCCCCCCGGAGCCGCCCACGGGGCGCCCGGGGGCGGCCCGCGGCGGGGGGGGCGCCGCCCCCTGCCCCCGCGGGGGGTCCGGGCCGGCGGCCCCCCCCTGGGACACAACGGGGTCCCGAGGCTCGTTTCCCACGGCGTCCGCCTCGCGTCGCAGCTACGAGGGAAGGTGAAAACGGCCGACGGGGCTTTGGAAGGCCTCGAGAAGTTGGCGCAGAGCCTTCCCGACAGCTCGTGGCCCGAGGCTCACTTTGTGTCGTCCCGAACTAAGGAAGAGCTCGACACGAGGATGACGGAACTCGTCGCCGCCTACGAGGCGTTCCTTCGCTCCATGCGGGCGGCCCCGGGGGCCGCCGCATGACCAGCGGGGGCGACTTTTTTCCACGGCAATAAAAGGCACGCCGAGATCGATCATGCCCGTGATCAGGGGCCAGGGGGCCGAAGGCCCTTATTATAAATGGGGCGACGCGGGGAAGCATTACGGCTATGTCCCCGGGGACGCGGCTGGGCGCGAGGCCGCCAAAGACAAGGCTCTTCGGCAGGGAAGGGCCATCGTCGCGTCCCAGGAGCGCGCCAAGAAGGCTCCCGCCCCGGCGGCGGAGAAGAAAGGGGGCGGGCGCCGCCCCAAAAAGCACTCGGACCCCCTTTCTTCCGCCGCCCGCTCGGCGGCCAAGGCGGGCGACCGCAAACATCTCGGCGCGGAAGCCAAGTACCGCGCGTCCCACGCGCCGCGCCTCACCCCCGCCGAGAAGAAAAAAGCGGCGGATAAGGCCGCGCGGGCGGCCCGCGGGTGACGCCCGCGACCGGGCTCGGAGGCCTACGGCCAGTCAGCGGGCTTCCAGCCTTCTCCTTTCTGGAGGAAGTACCGGGAGTAGCAGCGCCACTGGAGGCAGGCCGGCCGCCTGGTGGGACGGAAGCCTAGCTTCTGGGCCAGCGCGTTCATCGCGGCGTTGTCCGCCTGGGTGTCGATGTGGACGGGGGTGTCGGGCCGGAGCGCCCAGAACAGGACCAGGGCCGCCCGGGTCGCCCACGTCCCCGTTCCCTTGTTCCCGGCCCCCCTGGCGAGAAAGATCGAGAGAAAGTACCAGCCCCGCGCCCGAGGGTCGTATTGGATGGGGTGGACCCCCACCACCCCCGCGAGGGCCCCCCCGACGAAGATCCCCCAGTAGAAGAAGCGGCGGCGGGCGGGGGCCTCGTTCTCTTCGTCGGCGCAGTACCTCAGGAACCTGTCCAGCTTCGCTTTGCTCCATGCGCGGGTGTCCCCCACCCCCCGCATCACCACGGCATCCGAGACGATGGCCCACAGGGCCTCGCGGTGCTCTTCCCCGAGCCGCGCGAGGGCCCGCTCGAGGGGGGGCGCCGGGGGGGGACCAGGGGGCGGGGGCGGGCGGCCCCCGGCGGGCGTGCGCGTTCCGCGGGGCATCGGAGGACCCTTGAGCCAAAATGGCTACGGTGCTCCCCTTCCCTGCCTTCAATTTTCCTTTGGGCGTCCCGGGCTCGGACGCCCCGTTTAAGGCCCGCCCGCAAAGATACACGGCCATTTTGGCCAAGCAGGCTTCCCCTCCGAAATATACCCCGGCTCGCCGCGATGGGGACGCCGGGAAAGGAAGCCCCCCCCGCCGAGGAGAGCCCCCGCCTGCTGGCTTTCTTGGTGCTCCACTCGGAATGGTACCCGAAAAAAATCGACGTTGTGCAGGCCGCCCGGCTCCTCCTCGGGGCGGCCCCCTGCGAGGCGGCGCTGCTCGTGGTGCACCGGGGCGCCGGCGACCGGCAGGACTTCGAGCGCCTCCTCCTCGCCGTCCTCCGCCCCCCCCCCCCGCCCCCGCCGAAGACCCAGATCCTGGGCGCGGGGGTGTACTCGTTCTGTTTCGCGCCGGGGGGCCCTTCGGGCCTCTCCCCGTTCTTCTGCGCCGACGTGGACTACGGAGAGAGCGAGTTTGACGGGTTCTTGGTAGCCCACGGGGGCTTCATCGCGGGCCTGCGGACGGCGGAGGGGCGCGCGGTGGGGCTCACCTACGCCCGGGCGTCGATCGTCCCCTCGCAGGGGCGCCGCGGCGCCCCCCACCGGCGGACGATGGACGAGGTCAGGAACCGGGGGTACCTCCGGCTCGCCGACCTCTGGCTCGCGAGAGCGGCCCGCGTGCGGCTGACGGAGACCGACGGGGAAGGGGGCCCGGCGGAGGGCGGAGGCGTCATGCTCACCCCCGCCCAGAAGAAACGTTACGCCGAGATGGTCCTCGGCGGGGCCGTCGTCCAGGTGGCCGCCTATGGCCTCGCCGCCGGCGAGGGGCCGGCCCCCACGCGCGCCGCCGCTTTCACGATGGGGTGGCGGGGAGGCCTCCTCGCCTCGGCCGTCGCCCCCGCCAACGTCGAGGCTCCCCCCTATCCCCGGCCCCTCCCGCCGCCGGGGCCCGCGTGGCGCCACGGGGGGGAGTGGCCCGACCAGATCGACTTGGAGCCCCCCCTGCGGGCCTTCGGGGTGCTGATCGGGCTGGGGGGAGACGTCCGCACCCCCCCTCCCCACCGCACCCTCGACGAGGGCCACTTCTGCCGAGAAGTGACGAATAGCCAGGTTGAAGCCGAGTGCGCCGTGTGCATGGACCAGCGGGCCGAGGTCCTCTTCGGGCCGTGTGGACACCTGGTCTGCTGTCCTCCCTGCGCTCGGCAGCTTGCCGAGTGCCCCATCTGCCGAGCGGCAATACGTACGCGGACGCCCCTGGCGCGCTAGGCCCGGCCCTGTTTTTCTTCGAAAAAATGAAATGGCGTCGCGGTAAGCACCGTAGCCATTTTGGCTCAAGGCCCGCGCGCCGCCCGACAGCCCCCGGCCATGGCGGCCGCCCGGGGGCGGGCCCGGCGGCCGAAGAAAGCGCGCAGGGTGGGGGGCGCCCGGGTCCGGCGCCGGGCCTTCGCCCTCCTGGCCCGCCTCGTCGCCGAGCACCAGATCCCGGAGAGCCACGGGGCGGGCCACGCCCGGGCGGTGCACCGCCACGTCTCTCGGGCGCTGAGGGGGGAGAAAGTGCCGGCGAACAAAAGGCTGGGGCTCCAGCTGGGGGCCGTCCTCCACGACGCCGACGACCCCAAGTACTTCTCGGGGGCCCCCGGCCTCCTCCCCAACGCCCGGGCGATCCTCGGGGCCGCCCTCCGGGGCTACCCCGGGGCGCCCCGGGTGCGCCGGCTCGCCCTCGAAGCGATCTCCCACGTCTCGGCGAGCGCCAACGGGAATTCCGCCCCCCCCCGGGCCGCGGAGTTCCCCCAGCTGCTGTACCCCCGCTGGGCCGACCGCCTGGAGCAGCTCGGCGAGGGGGGGGTCTTCCGCACCCACCTCTACTCCGAAGAGCGGGGGCGCCCCCTCGCGGTCGCCGCGACCCCTGCCCCCGCGACCGCGGCCGAGGCCCGCGCGGCGGCGACCCCCCAGCGCTTCGAGGACTACGTGGCGAGGAAAGGCGGCAGCGCGTCCACCGTCGACCACTTCTACGACAAGCTCCTGCACCTCGCGGCCCCCCTCGTCGCCGCGGGCCACCCGTACTTCAGCCCCCGGGCCGCGGCGGGCGACGCGCCCATCCTCGAGGCCTGCCTCGCCGCGCGCCCGGGGGCCCTCGAGGAGCGCATCCACCTGGCGGGGCTCCGTCGGGGGGGAAGGGCGCCGTCGCCTTTGTCCCGGCGAAATTTGAACCCTGGCCCTCCCCCGCACCGTAGCCATTTTGGCTCAAGACCGCCCGCCGTCTCCTCAGGCTTCGCGATGTCGGCCCTCTCGCCCCGGGACCCGCTCGTCCCTTTCTTCGAAAGGGCCCGCCCCGACATCTGCGAACGGCTCTTCAACCTTAGCTGCCGGTTCGGGGAAACGGTCTGGTGGCAGGCGGCGGCGGTGGCGGGGATCCCCTCGCCCCATCACCTCCCCCCCGCCGGGCGCCCCGACGGGCGGGCGGGGTGGCAGCCGCTGAGACAGCTGGCGGACCACTTCTGCCCCGCCGAGGGGGCCTGGAGCGCGGGGTTCGGCGAAAAGGTGGCCGAGGGGGGGGAGCTCGCCGGCCTCCTCGCCGAACTCGAGAGGCGCGAGCGGGCTGAGGGGGACCATCCCTTCCACTACGCCGCCCAGATCTTGAGGATCCCCAAGAAGGAGCCCTGCACCCTGCGCCGCTTCCTCCAGGTCGGGTACGACCTCGGCCAGCTGACGGGCTCGGGGGGGCTCTGGGATGTCGGCCCCGAGTTCATCGCTGCCTACGTCGCCAACGGGTTCGACGTGCCCCGCCTCTACATCGAGGACTTCGCCCCCTTCAAGGCGCACGAGGAAGGGCTTGAGAGGATCCTGACGGCGGGGGAGTGCGGCCTCCGCCACCTCCGGCGCCCCCCGAAAGTGCCGCGGAGCCTTCACCTCCCCGCGGTGGAGGCCCCGGCGGAAGCCCCGCAGGGCCGCTCCTCCTCCGAGGACCTTCCCGGCGAAGCCGTGGCCGCGGTCTCCTGAGCGGGGGCGTTGTTTTTCCCGCCCCCGTGGCTCCGGACGAGCGCGTAGCGCCCAAGGGGACCCTTCTCTTCGCCGCCGCGTTCTTCGGCGGCCGAGGGGTACTCGCAGAGGCCCCCCCGCCGGCGGCCACCAGCAGCTGCTCGTCGTACTCTCTCCCTTCGCGGCGGAGGAGCCCGCGCAGGATCTCGATTAGGGCTGCGCGCCTCGGATGGACCGCCAGGACCGTGGGGTAGGTGGGCGCCGAGGCGCCGTCGCGCATGCTGGGGGGGTAGCGCGCGACCTGGGAGAGCGCCCGCCCATCGTGCCGGCTAATGGACGACGGGCCCTTCAAAAAAGGTGGGCCCGGGTCTCTCAGCCCCTCGAGGCCCATCCCCTCCGCCAGCAGCCAGACGGCCCCCTTCGGGGTTGCTCTTCAGGGTGGGGGTTTCCTCGTGGCCCGTGTCGAAGTAGCCGTGGCCGACCACCCACGCCTCGACGCGGAGATTCGCGATGGCGATGGTCGGCAGCAGCTCTGTCTGGATCTGGCCGATGCTGGCGAAGAGCTTGTCGATCGCGCTCGGCCGATCCAGGAGGGAAAGGAGGGGGTCGTTGACCCCGAAGAGGTGCCACAGCGGCCCTTCGTGGCCGAAGACGTCCTCGCGGCGCGAGGCATAGAGCAGCCCGTACTCCCCGCAGTAGGGGCCCTCGCAGGCCGTGCAGTAGACGTTCATATCCCCGTTTCCGTCGGCGTTGAGGGGCACCCAGTGCTCGAGCCGGTCGACGCCGGCCCACGCGCGCGCGGCCCCCGCGTCGCCTTGGCAAACGGCGCACCACTCCTTGCCGCCGCAGGGCTGGACGAGGCCCCGTCTTCGGCGCGGGCCCCCAGGGAGGCCGGCCACTCCTGCTCCAGCGCAGCCCCGCAGCCGACGCACCCGTCGGGGGGCGCGAGGAACTCCGTCCGGTTGATCTGCGCGACCAGCGCGCACCCCGCGTCGCAGAGGGCGCGCCGGCCGTCGACGGGGGTCGCCCACTGGGCGAACTCGCCCCCGGGGGCCGTCCACTGGGCGACCTCGCCCCCGGGGGCCGGGGGGGCCGCCCCCCACCAGACCTGGCGGAGGCCCCGGGGGGCGGGGGGGCTTCCGGGGGCAGCATCCGGCTGTCCGGGTGGTACACCGCCGCGAGCTCGAGAATTCCCGGCGGGAGTGCCGCCGAGAGGGGGAGCACGTCGGACCCCCGCAAGAGCTGGGGCGCCCCTTGCTCCGAGCGGCCAAAGTTCAGCCAAATATGGTGGCGGAGGTCCCCAACGGTCAGCTGGGGGGTCCGGTGGCCCGCTTCCAGGAAGAGACCGCCATCGATGCCCCGGACGTTGATGGTGGGCGCCTCCATCTCGGGCCTCGGGTGGAGGGCCGCGGGGCCAAAGAGCCGTCGGGGCCCGGGCCCTCCAGTTTCAGGGCGGGCGTCCCTTCAAAACCCCGTCGGGCCGTCGGGCGGAAAAGGAAGGGCCGCAGGCCCGCCGCCTAGGTCCGCCCGCGCCACCGGGGAGGGCAGACTTCTTTCTTCCTCGCCCAGACCTCCGGCAACTCTTGTCGTTTGTGTTTGAGTGGCCACCCGGGGAAGTGCGTCTGCACGTGCTCGTCCTGGGGGCCATGCCGCTTCACATGGGCTTTGAAGCGATCAAAGGCGAGCTGGATGAAAGTGCGCTTTCCCGTGTAGTTTCCTTTTGCGTCTACGAGCAGGGAGCCCGCCGACCCTTCGGGGGCCTCGGGTAGGGGGGAAAGGCGCTCCTTTCGCCACCGCAGTCCCCACCTCGCGCAGAGCTCATCCAGGTCCTTTTGTTTGTCCATGGCCAGACTCAGGCCGCTCCCCGGGACGGGGGCCCCCTTGCCGTCCTTTCGGTCCCGGCCATCGCCCTGATTGCAGCAAGTCAGTGTCCCGCTCAGCCGCTCCAACGGGGTCGCGTCGAGGCCCACCCATCCGCCGCAGTTGATGTCCACCATCGGGGGGACGCCGCCGTTCGCGGCGAGCCATCCTTCTAGGGTGGCGAGGGTCTCTTTCCAGGGGTAGGGGCCCTGCGCCCCGTAAGGGTCCCATCCCGGCAGCCCTTCAAGGAAGCGGAGCTGGTACGGCTCCAAGGGCTGTTCTTCCCCGGCCAGGTGCTTCGCGTAGGAGTCCCGCACGTACCGGTAGTACAGGCCATAGTTCACCGTGGCATCTCCGTAGGCGAAGGCGTCCGTCGTCTTCGGGTACCGCTTGCATTCCAGGACAATGCGCTGAAGCTCTGTGCTCCCGATGTCCCAGGGGATTTTGGCGGCCCGGAGGAGCCGCTCTCCGGCTTTCGGATTGGCAGAGCCCCGGCGCACGGCCAGGCGGACCGCGGCGAGGAGCCGCTCGGGGCTGTACCGGATCCCCGCGTCGGAAGCGTCGGCGGTCTGGGCGGCGGAGGAGATCCACCCGAGCGGGTAGGACGTCTCGGCGGGGTCGAGGAGGTGCTCGTACAGGAGGGGGTCTTCCGCCATCAGGGCGTCGAAGAACGGCAGGATGGAGCAGAACCGCCCCATGTTTTCGGCCGCCTCGGGGGGATGCTGGTCGTTGTAGGGGACCGGGAGGAAGACCTTGGAGACGGGCTTCCCGGGGAAGCGGTTGAGGGGCCGGCACAGGCTCTGGATGATGTCCCTGGGGGTGTGCCGCGGGGCCGCGAAGAAGACCGCGTTGAGGAGCGGGATCTCCACCCCCTCCTGGAAGAGCCGGCAGTTCGTCAGCACCGCCCGCGACCCCTCTGCGCCGAAGCGCGCCAAGGCCGCCCCCACCTCGGGCCCGCTCATCCGGGAGTGGGCCGAGAGGACGTCGTGGCCGCCCCCCAGCGCCCGCACCTCGCCGGCGAGCTCGACCGCGTGGCGGATCGAGCGGCAGAAGACGAGGAGCTTGTCGACCTTCCCCATCGCCGCCGCGACCTGTTCCGCGACGGACCCCCCCCCCATGAGGAGGAGCTCGAAGCCGTTCACGTAGCCTGAATCGATCCCGCGCCGGAGCGGGTAGGCGTAGGCTTCCCCGCCAAAGAGGGCGCGGTCCTTCATCGAGATCGCCCCGTCGTAGCGGGGCGTCGCCGTCATGTACAGGCGGGCGCCTCGCTCGAAGTCGAGGAGGACTTTCGTGAAGGGGCGGTGCTTTGCGTCGCCACAGGCCCGGTGGGCCTCGTCGAAGATGATCAGGTCGAAGCAGTCGAGGAGGAGGGGGCTCGACTGGTAAGTCGACACCACGAGCAGCGGGGCGGCCCCTCCACACACACGGGCGATCAGGGCGGGGTCGGTGGTGGGGGTCAGGCCGCCCTCCGAGGCGCGGAGCGCGCGCAGGGGCGGATAAGCCGTCTGGTCCGAGCCTACGAAGAGCGCCTGGGCCTCTAGTCCGTAGGAATCCAGCTTGGCGGCGGTCTGCCTCAGAAGGGCCAGGCCCGGGACTAGGAAGAGGACCCGGCACTCGGCCGCCCCTCGGAGGAAGTACTTCGCGATGACGCCGTGGGCCACCTTCGTTTTGCCACACCGGCAGGCCATCTGCAGGATCGTCTTCCTCGACGCCGCGAGTTCGCGCAGGCAGGCGGCGATCGCTTCGGTCTGGTACGGCCGGTCTTCCAGCGGCGAGACCGCTGGGGCCGGCCCGCCCAGGTCATCGGGAAGCTCGAGAAGCTCCCCGGTCTCGTCTTCGTCGAGAGAGAGGGCCGAGAGGGCGTTGACGACAGAATCAACGGCTTCGGCTCCGCCGTCGACTCTGGCGGCGGCCACTTCGGGGGGCTCTCTCTCTCTCCGCATGGTGAGAGGGAGAATCATTGAAAGTTCGTCGGCCGAGAGGAGGGGGACCTCCACCGCGCGGGCTGCCGCCGTGGGAGCCCGAACTGGGAGTGGGGGGTAGATCGGGCTGTCCCGAAACGTGCCTTTGAGCTGGAGAACGTTGGCAGCAGCCGCGGCCAGGGCGCGAAGCTCGGTGCGGGTGCCTCGGATCAACTCTGAGCCGCCCAAGCGGCACGCCGCCGCCGCCTTCAGCATCGCGGCTTCCAACTTCGCCGCGTCGCGCTTGGTGCGAGACTCGAACGTTACAACAAACCGCCAGCTATTCGGGGGGAAGCATGTGACATATGCAGAGTCAGTCAAACGAGCCCGGAGGTCCCCTGTTTCCCCCACCTTGTACAGGCTATCTGCACCCTCGCGGACGTCTAACCAGGGCGTGTGGGCGATATAAAACCCGGGAACCGCTCCACGTCGATTACCTCTCCCCGCCTCCGAGGCGGCCATGTCAGGCATTGTTCTGGGCGAGGAAGCGAGCGTGATGAAAGCCGGTCTGCGAACTCTAAATGGAGTCGCGACAGAAAATTTGAAGACTCCTGGCATTTACTATGCGAGCTCTCTCGGAGCTCCGACCTCAATCGCCGCGATCATGGCCGACATTGGGTGGCTAAAGAGGCGCAAGTGTTTGGGAATATCGAATTGTGCGCCCAAACACAAGGGGCGGCGCCTCCCCCGGGCGTTTCGCACTTGCTTTGTTGCGTCGTGTTGCTGTCGAGGTGGCTCAGCCGGCCGGAACATTCGGCCGCGGAGGCGGGGGGGGGGACGCCCGGGGAGCCCGGGGGGCCGGCGCCCGGCGCTTGCCTCGGCGGCTTTTTCGGACCCGTGTAGGCGAAGGCCAGCTTCTGGTCGAGGTCGAGGGGCATCGTATCGTGGATAAAGAGGAAGTTCACGCGGAAGGTGTACTTAATCTTCATCCGCGCCAACACCCGGTCCTTCTGCGCGTCGTAGAGGAGGTCCGAGATCGACCCCCCGTACTGGCCAGGAGCTTCATCGGCGCGGAGTTCGTGTCGAACGTGATCGCGCAGCTGCCGGGGTCGTACTGGTAAGGCACCCCCTTGAACTCTTTCGACTGCGCGTTTTGGCGGCTGATCGGCTTCGTCAGGTTCACCTGGGCGTGGAGGTCGGCTGTCCCCGAAGTCCCCCCTTCGAGGGGTTGAAAGTCGCCGTCGGGGGGTTGACGGTGCCCCCGAAGGGGGCCGGGATCCCCTGGACCTCGCCGAGGTTCGCCGAGTAGGCCCCGGGGCATACTGGGCGCAGAAGAGCCCCTGGGGCCCGCAGGGGGAGCAGCAGGAGTCGCAGGCGGGGGGGGCGCCCGGTGCTTCGAGCCGGGGGGTGGATCTTTACCCAGAAGAAGACGAGGAGGCGGTGAGGAGGACCAAGAGGGCGCAGATCGCCACGACGACCTTCGGGGCCCAGCCGCCCGGGCGGCAGAGCTTCGCCATCCGCCCGGGCGCCCGGCTATTGGGGGCCCGAAAAGAAGCTCCCCCTCAGTCCGGGACGTTGGGGAGGGCGGCGGCCTGCGCGGTCCCCCCGCAGGACGCGCAGGCCTTGTCGTGGCGGGAGATCGAGCTGCAGTACGCGTCGGCCCCCCCGCAGTAATCCCACTCTTTCTGGGCCTGGGCTTCGTATTTGCGGCGGAACTTCACCCCGTTCCAGCAGTACGGGTTGGGGTCGTGGCACTTGAACCGGGCGTCGCCGGCCGACGTGGGGCACTTGCAGGCCGACGAGAAGGTCGGGTGGTCCCCCGAGGTGTCCTGCCCGCACGACCGGCACTCCGAGTCGCTGTCGTCGATGGTGTTGCAGTAGGAGTCCGAGCCGGCGCAGTAGGCGCGCGCCCGCTGAGCGCGCGCGCCGTGCTTGGTGGAGTACTTTTTCCCGTTCCAGCACAGGGGCTGGGTCTCTTCGCAGTCGAAGCGGCGCTTCCCCGTCGCCGGGGGGCAGTGGCAGGGCGAAGCGCCGCCGGCCGTGATGTCCACCTGGGGGGTCTTCTCCGCGGGCGGGGCCTTCCCCCCGTGGCGCATCACGATGTACGGCGAGGCGCCGCCGTGGGGGCTCTTCGGGTGGTCGCCTTCGGCGGGGAAGCGAAACCCCTCGCGGGGGGCGCCCCCCCGCCCCCGCAGGCCCACGTAGCCGACCACGAGCAGCAGGAGCACGATGGCGACGCCCACCACCCAGTGGACCCCGTTCATTGCACCGCTTCGGCGCCCTCGCGGCCCGGCGTGAGCGAGTATACTGGGCCCCAAAGGTGTCGGGAGAATTTTCTTTCGCCGGGGGGCGGGCGGAGTTCCGCGCCGAGTATAGCGGCCTTGCTTGCTCCGGCGATGGGCGGGGCGGGAAAAAAATTGGCCCTCGGGCTCGCGCTGGTGGTGGGGCTCCTGCTGGTCCTCCTCGCGGCGGGCGGGTTCCTCCCCCCCGGCCACTGCGCGCGGGACGTCCTGGTCCCCTGGGCTTGGGCGGGGATTTGGGCGGGCGCGTGGGTGCTCGTATTCTGAGCTGCGGCCGCGCGGACGCGAAGCCGGCGGGATTTTTCAGGGCTCCATATACATCTGCCTAAGGCCGGCGCGAGCCGACGACCTTGCGCTGCACCATGACTCCCATCGCCGCGATCGCCCTGGGGATAGTCGTGGTGGCGGTCATCATCCTGATGTTCGTGTTCTTCGGGGTGCAGGGCGGGTCCATCGCTCTCGTCTTCACCGGCCTCGCCGGCCTCGCGGGCTACTTCATCTGCGCGGGCGTCCCCGGGTGGGGCGGGACGAAAGGGGGGGGGGTCACGGGGGGGGGCCACAAGAAAGGCCCCCGCGCCCCCGCCCGCCGGGTGAGGCGCCGCCGGGGGGGCGTGGAGGGGGAGGAAGATGAAGGGGAGTGGGCGGGCCACGACGACGAGTACCACCTCGAGGGCATGACCGAGACCGAGGCCACCGAGGTCGCCCCAGAGCCGGCATTCGAGGCCGACTCCTTCGAGACCCTCGGCCCCACCGACTACGGGGAGGAGGGGCCGGGAGACTTCGCTGGCGAAGCGGCCGGCGTGGGGATGAACGGCAACGGCTTCGGCGACAGCCTCGGCAACGGCAACGGCAACGGCAATGGCAACGGCACCGGCTTCGGCGACAGCCTTGGCGCCGGCAACGGCGGGTTCTGAGTAAGCCGCGCACTTGTCCTTTTTCCGCGAGCCCTCCGCGGGGGTATAGCGGCGCCGGCGCCCGGCCCGTGCGAATTGAAACCTCCACCCCATGCGCACGTCTTCGCCCAGCGGCCCCGAGAGCCGCCCACGGGGCGCGGCTGAGAGCGGGGGGATGGAGCCCCCCCCCTCGATCGTCCCTTTCCCTCCCGACATCGTCCGTGACTCCCGCCGGTTCGCTTCCAGCGTCGACTACGGGCGGCTGGTCTCGACGCGGGAGGGGAACTATTCGGCGCTCCTCCCTTTCCACACCCCCGACGTCGTAAGCGCGCTCGGGCGGCTCTTCCCCGGGCTGGGGCGCCGCGGCGCCCATATCCTCGATGCCACGGCGGGGGTCGGGGGGGACACCCTCAACTTCCTTCATAACTTTCCCCGGGCGCGGGTGACGGCGGTCGAGCTCGAAGAGGCGAACAGCGAGGCCCTTCGGCGGAACATCTCTGCCTGCGGGTACGGGGACCGCTGCGTGGTCGTCCGGGCCAACGTCGTCGGGCTCCTCCCTTCTTTCGCCCGGGCCCTCCGGGCGGGGGACGCCGAGGGGCGCGGCGAAGTCGACTTCGTCTATGTCGACCCCCCCTGGGGGGGGCCCCACCAGTGGAAGACCCTGCCCGGGGAAGCGGCCGGGGGCCTGGGCCTGGCGGCCCCCCCCTGGGTGCTCGGCGCCCCAGGGGGGGCGATCCCCCTTTCGGTCGTCGCCGACCAGGTCTTCGCCCTGGGGGTGGCCCGGGCGGTGGTCGCGAAAGTCCCCCCCAACTTCGACCTCGACGCCTTCGCGGCCGAGCTAAGCGCCGGGCGGGTGGCCGCCCTCGAGCCCGTCTACAAGCGGGCGCCGTACTTTGGCGCCGACCCCCCCGTTGCCTACCGCCTGCTCGTCGTGAAAAGCCGGCCCCCCCGGGGCGGGCCCGGCGGTGAGCCCCTTTTCCCTTCCGATAATAGCGCTCGGCGGCCGGAGGCCGGCGGATCCTCCGGGTCCGAATGATGGGGCGCGGGGCCGTCGCCGTTCTCGTCCTCCTCCTCGTCTGCGCGCTGGCGCTCGCCCTCCTGGTCCTCGAGAGCGCCCCCCGGCGGTCGGAGCGCGTGGGGGGGGAAGAGGGGGGGCCCCCGTCGAAGAGCCTGGTGGTGGACACGTTGAACCTCGCCCACTGGGCGCGCCGGCGGGGCCCCCGCCCTGCCAGGGTAGGGATCTGCGAAGCGCTGAACACGATCGACGAGAGCGCCCCCCTCCTGCGGAAGCGGTTCCCCGACCGCCTTGTGTATGTCGTGAAGGAAAGAGAGTCGGCTCGGACCAAAGAGCAGTGCGAACGGGAACGCGCGCTGTATCAGGCCGCCGCGCGCCGGGCTAACGTGAGGATCGACGTGGTGGAGCAACTACCCGACGAGTCCCCAGGGACGCCCCGCGCGAAGAACCGGGAGCCCCACGCGGCCCGGGGGCGAGACGACTTCTACGCCCTTATGGTGGCCTGGCGGCTGAACTGCGGCGTCCTTAGCAAGGACCGTTTCCGAGATCTCGAAGACATGAAGGGGGGCGACCTCCCATCCTTCCACGTGTACCGGTACTCCCCATTTAGCTCTTCCCCCGGGAGAGATTTTGTAAAGCCCTCGGCCGCCGAGTTCCGCCGGCTGCGGCGCCCGCGGCTCTACAGCCCGGAAGAACTCCTCCCGTCGCTGTAGGCGCGACGCCCCCCGTCTTTTTCGTGGGGAAGGATACACGCATCGACGGCCGACGCTCGACACCCGGCATGGCGCAAGGTGCCGCTGCGCCGAAGTTTGGGGGAGTCGCGGGGCTCGTTCTCCTCTTCGTCGTCATCTTCATCGTCGCCCTCCTTCTCCTCCTGGCGAACAAGAGCGGGCCCAGTGGGGCCTACGGAGGGGCGGCGAAAGCGGGCCCCCCGGACGGCTACGAAGGCGGGAGCGAGTACTTCGGAGGAACATCAACGTTTCGGCTCGCGGTCAGGGAACCCTACTTTGAGGAAATGATCAAAGGGAAAAAGACCGTCGTGGGGCGCCTGAGGACCGGCGCCTTCGCCCCGGGGAAGTCGAAGCTGAAGGCGGGGTCCCCCGTCGTCGTCGCCCGGTCGCGGCCCAAAGGGGACACGACCGAGTACCCCGGCGTCCGCCGCTACCGCACGACGGTCGTCCGGACCACGGACTACGACTCGCTCGCCGCGTTCGAGAAGGGGGAGAAAGGGAAGGGGGTCGCAGACAAGGAGTTCACCGACTTCTACTCCGCGGAGGACCTCAAGGCCCATGGCGCCGTGGCGATCCAGCTGCAGCCCCCCACCGCCGGGTCGCTGAAGCCTCCCCCGCGGGGGGCCTCCGCGCGGAAGTAAGCGGCAGGGGCGGACCGCTTCGAGAAAAAGCGCGAGCCGGCGCCGCGCGAAGCGCCGGGCCGGGCGCTCCTTTTCCGGCCGGCTGGGGCCGCGCACTAATACACGTCCGGGCCCGTCGCCGCCTGGTCGTCGGAGGGGAGCCATCCGTAGCCCCCGTCGGCCCCCAGGTCGGGGGGGGGGCTCTGGTCGGAGGTCACCCACCCGAACCCGGACGCGGGGCCGCCGAAGCCCTCGCCGCCGAAGCCTTCGCGCATGCTCGCGAAGCGCGCCACGCTCTCCGGGATCCGGCCGGGGACCATCGCGCCTCCGTGGCGCCGGTCCTTGAGCTGGGAGAAGCTGGCCTGCTCCCGCCGGAGCGCCCGGTTCGCGAACCCGTCGGCCTCGCTGGAGGGGATGGGCGAGCGGTAGCCCGTGGCGCCGCCGAGGAAGGTGTCGTTCTGGACGTCCGCCTCCTTCAGGCCGAAGTTGGGGAGGTTGTAGAGCTCCTCCCCCGAGGGGCCCGTGACGCTGGCGGGGAGGGCGCCCACCTGGGACAGGCCCTGCGCCTCGGAGACGACGTCGGGGGGGAGGCCGTAGTCCATGAGCGACGACGCCCCGAAGACCCCCGGCAGCTCCCCGTCAACGAACCGCCCCCCCGCTAGCTGGCGCATGGCGAGGGCCTGGGACGCCGCCTTGGGCGACGGGATGGCCCCGCAGATCTTCCCGAAGCCCCCGAAGCCTTCCCTCCCCGGCCGCCACCCCAGCTGGTACAGCCCGTCCCGTTCCGCCCGCGCCCCCGGGACGGGCGGCCCCCCGCAGAGGGAAGACTTGCGGCAGTCGCCTTTGTTGCCGAACATGCACTTGTCATAGGCGAACCAGATTATGAGGCCGATACAGACCAGGATGAAGATGCCGATGAGTACCTTCTGACCCCCTCGCGACTTTCCGTCGGCGGCGGCCATGCCCGTCACCGGCTTGGCCGAAACGTGCGGTGTATAGCACGCCGCCGAAAAAGGCGGTCGCCGTGAAAATCGGCCTGACCGCGGCCGCGGGTGCGGCCTTTTACGCGGCCCCCTCCGGCTGGAAGGAGGGCGAGGAAGAAGGCACGGGCCCCTCCGGCCGTTTCTCTTCCGCGGCCCCTTCCCGTGGCCCGCCCCCTCCCCCGCTGGCCGGCGCGGCGCGCAGGCCCGGGGGTCCGTCGGGGGCGGGGGGGGCGCCCCGCGGGTCTCGAAGCCTTCTCTCCCCGGCCGGCCGGGGGGGGAGCGGGTAGCCTTCGGCCAGCTCCTCGTCCGTGTACCCTTCCCGCGCCGAACGCCCGTCGTAGGGTTTGACGCGGGCGTGGGCGACCATCCAGCCGTTCACCCAGAGGAGCCGCGCCGTTTCCCCGAAAGAGCCTCCGTAGCCGCAAGGGACGTCCTCGGTCCCCGGGACCGACACCTGGGCCCCCCGCACGACCACGGTGCGGGGGGGGGCGGAAAGGGGCGCGGGGCGGCCGGGGGCGGCCGGGGGCGCCGGCGTCTCCGGCGACAGGGGCCCCGCCCCCGCCAGAGAGAGGCCCCTTTCTCCGCGAAAGGGGGGGCGGCCCGGCCACGGACAGGGGCACAGGCAGGCGCAGACGTCCCCCGCCCACTCGGCCACGCCCCGGGCCGCCGGGGGGGCGGGCGGCGGGAGCCCCCGCGCCGCCGCGTAGGGGGGGGCGCGGGGCCGGGGCAGCCGGGCCCCGAGGGGCGCCACGAAGAGGTGCGCGAGGGTCCGCCCGTAGGGGTCGGGTTTCTCCGGGACCGCGTAGCCGTGCGCGTCCTCTTTGGGGGTGGGGATGTAAGCGACCACGATGCGGTGGAGCACCAGCCCTTCGAGGACCGCCTTCACCTCGAGCCCGTAGGGGCGGTGGGCGAGCTTCATTTCGGGGGCGTCGTAGCCGAGGGCGCGGATGCGGAGGTACTGCACCGCCGTGGCCCCCTCGGCGTCCCCGATCCCCATCTTGGGGGCGATGATCGCCAGGCGGCAGGTGTCGCCGTCGTAGACGTCGACGATCTGGCCCATGACGAAGCCCGAAGGCTGGAAGGCCTCGGTCCCGTCTTTGGTCGCCGCGCGGAGGGCCGCGTAGCGGAGCTCGTCCTCCGAGAAAGGCTGGGAGAGAGCAATCATCATCGCGCGCGCCCGTATCCCGGCCGGCCGCGCGGTTCAAATAGGCGCGCCCTCCTCGAGCGCGGGGGGGGGGGCCCGGCCGGGCTCCGAGTACCGGGGGAGGGGCGCCCCGCGCCCCGCGGCGGGGGCCGCCGCCCGCGCCGCCGCCGAGCCGTGGAGGGCCACCCGCCACCCCCCCGGGCCCCCTTCCAGCGAGGGCCACCAGTCGGGCCCCCCGGCCTCCCCCCCGCCGCAAGGCGCGGCGAAGGCCGCCGCGTACCCCTCCCGTTCCCCGTAGCGGAGCTCGTCCAGGCCGCGCAGGGTCTCGGCTTGGGCGGCGGCCTCCGCCGGC
>Ga0233415_10000276_pt1 | contig 24768 bp, 18 predicted proteins | sample Na_anoxic_12_MG_FD_188631 | JGI IMG/M metagenome (GOLD analysis project Ga0233415, IMG submission 188631) | Seawater microbial communities from Saanich Inlet, British Columbia, Canada - Na_anoxic_12_MG | ecosystem: Environmental > Aquatic > Marine > Inlet | place: Canada: British Columbia... | reverse complement strand
TAAGGGCACTCCATCATAAATCCATGGAATGCCCTTTTTTAATTCAGAAATGGTAAACTAAACCACAGTTACATTTACCGCAGCAGGACCTTTTTGGCCTTGCTCTATGTCAAAGGTAACTCGGTCGCCTTCATCAAGAGTCTTGAAACCGGTTGCATTGATTCCTGAATGATGAACAAATACATCCGGACCATCTTCCTGCTCAATGAAGCCATATCCTTTGCTGCCATTAAACCATTTTACAATTCCATCAGCCATAGTGACACCCTCCTTTCAAAAAATTCTCATAGTTCCAGACTTCAGGTTGCCACTTTGACAAATGGAGCTTTCCTTTAGAACGAAACCGGTCTGCCAATTAAGAACAGGCCTTTATTGATTATTTTAATAATAATATCCTTTTTAAGAAAAATCAAGCGGATTATATAGTCATTTTTTTTAGCGGAGGATCTTGATTAATTTGAATTTTGACATCTTCTCTTTGATGTTATATTCAAAATGTTCGCTATATTATTTTGATGGTCTCGTAAAAAGTCAAAAAAGCGACCTTTTTACGAGAGTTTTAAGTTTTAAGTGTTTGTTAAAACGATAAATTATAATTACCTAAAATCTAAATCTTAAAACCTAAAACCAGATGAATTCGAGTTTTTACGAATTCATCTATTTTGATTTCAGAAAAATCTGATTTTTGCCTTGAGTGATACAAATGGTCGAAAAAATAAAGTTTTTATCAGAAAATTATGAGATAGAAGGGCTGCTTAACAAAAGAGACAAGAATAAGGGGGTAGTGATTACTCATCCGCATCCGCTCTACGGCGGAGATATGTATAATCTGGTGGTTGAAACCATCGTGCATGTCTATAATATAAAAGGATATTCAACATTAAAGTTTAATTTCAGGGGGGTTGGCAAAAGCCGGGGGCAATATGATAATGGCGTAGGCGAACAGAAGGATGTTTTGGCCGCCCTCTCATTTCTTGCTGATATGGGGATGGAAAGAATAGATCTTGCCGGGTATTCATTCGGTGCCTGGGTAAACGCACATGTCGCCATTCTGGAGGATATTTTTGTGGAGGATATGGTGATGGTTTCACCTCCGGTAGGGTTTATGGATTTTCACGCAATAAGCGCAATGAACGTTTTAAAGTTTGTTATAACCGGCAGCCGGGATGACATTGCACCGGCGGATGCTGTAAAAAAAATGCTGTCCACATGGAACCCCGATGCCCGCTTTGAAATTATCGACGGTGCTGATCATTTCTACGGAGGATATCTTGGTGAGCTTGAATCTGTTTTGTCTTCTTGTATTTAGTCGTTTGAAAATATTGCCGCTCGTTTGGAATCGATTTGCCTCAAAGAACTATTACCAAGATAGTATTACCTTTATGAACTAAATGTTGTATCATTATGAGGCTTGAAAAAAACAAGAGGCTTTTATGGATTCTTTTGCTGTTTGCAGGCTTATTTTTTTTATCTTGCAGTATTTTTAAGACGACCTACAAAATCACAAAGTATACAGTAAAAACAACATATAAGGTAACGAAAGGTGTCGGAAAAGCAGTATATAAAATAGGCAAATTTACTTTTGTCGTAGTTATGGCTCCCTTAAGCTGGCCGTTAACACATGAGGAGATCGAGTCTATCGATGATGTGTCCCCAAAAGATGCGATTCGACAGGGTCGTGTCAAGAGATCACCTTATGTGGTAAGAGGTAAAAGGTATGTGCCCATGTCTGTAAAAAAGGCCAGTGGTTACCGGCAAAAAGGGATCGCTTCCTGGTACGGGTATGAGACTTTTCGGCAAAAAGGAGGGCACATGACAGCAAACGGTGAAGCTTTTGATCCCAAAGGACTTAATGCCGCCCATAAATATTTGCCGCTTCCGACATACGTTAAGGTTACAAATCTGGAAAATAATCGAATGATAATTGTTCGGGTTAATGATCGAGGTCCTTTTGTAAAAGACAGGATTATCGATCTGAGCGCCGGCGCAGCTAAAAAACTCGGTTTTTATAAAAAAGGGACCGCAAAGGTACTGGTAGAAACTATCCAAATCGAGACTTAACCGGTACACTTAGTCACACCATATTTCAATAAATTGTAGAATTTCAGAGACGTTAAATTGTAAAAAACTCCTTCAAGCCCATTATTCCATCATTGCATTATTCCAATATTCCAATTGGTGACGAAAGCTTTAAGTTTTTGAGATGTTGCCTGACTGTTATATAATGGGTTGTTTTTAAACCGGTTTCATATTATTATAAAATTATTCATGAGAAATGCGGATTAGAGGAGCAAACCATAAATGCGATGGAAATGGATACTCGGTATTGCTGTTTTCCTTGTTGTTGCGGTTATCGTAGCGACATACGCGATCCTGTCAAGCTATGATTTTAACGATTTAAAACCTCAGATTGCCCAGATGATCAAGGATTCCACCGGTCGTGAGCTTTCTCTGGGAGGTGATCTGGAGCTTGAAATCGGCTTAATCCCGGTACTGGTTATAGAGGATGTAAGCTTCCAGAACGTGTCATGGGGTTCACGGCCTGAGCTGGCCAAAATCAGGCGATTAGAAGTCCAGGTGGCTGTCCTTCCGCTGATCAGAAGAATTATACATGTCAAACGGTTGATCCTGGTGGAGCCCGACATACTGATTGAGACCAACAGTGCGGGCAAATCGAACCTCAAATTTGAATCCATAAAAAAGAGGGAGGCTGCAAAATCGGTGGCAGAGGCACCAGTTCATGGCAAATCAATTTTGTCTGCGCTAATCTTCAACAAGATTCGGATCGAAAAGGGACGACTAGCCTTCAAAGACGGTCAATCAGGCCGGGCCTACACTGTGGCTCTGGAAAGAGCCACGGCTCTTGCAAGGATTGATGGGCCTGTTGCTTTGAAGCTCAAAGGAGGATACAACAGGAAGCCTTTCCAGGTTAAGGCAACCCTGGGCCCACTGGCCGCGTTGACCGATTCTGATAAAGTGTGGCCGGTCAAGCTGACAGCTCAAATTGCCGGTTCAAAGGTTAGCATTGATGGTGCCATAAAAGACCCTATAAAGGGCAAAGGGCTCGCTATCACCGTTACGGGAAAGGGCCGTTCCATTCCCGAGATTTTAAAGCTGTTTAACATAACCTATATTCCGGATTTAGGGCCTTTTGATGTGACGGCCAAACTCACTGACCCGGAGGGCAGGCTGGGACTAGAAGACATTGACCTCAAGGTAGGCAGGGAAGACGACGGGGTTCGGGCACGGTTTACGGGTTCGATTCAGGATCTTATAAAGGGCAAAGGGCTCGGTATTACGGTTACGGGAACCGGTCCTTCCGTTCCCGAGATTTTAAAGCAGTATAACATAACCTATATCCCGGAATTAGGGCCTTTTGATGTGAGGGCCAAACTCGTTGACCCTGACGGCAGGCTGGGACTAGAAGACATTGACCTCAAGGTAGGCAGGGAAGACGACGGGGTTCGGGCACGGTTTACGGGTTCGATTCAGGATCTTATAAAGGGCAAAGGTCTCGCTATCACGGTCACGGGAACCGGTCCTTCCATTCCCGAGATTTTAAAGCGGTATAACATAACCTATATTCCGGAGTTAGGTCCTTTTGATGTGACGGCCAAACTCGTTGACCCTGACGGCAGGCTGGGACTAACGGATATTGACCTCAAGGTGGGTACTGAAGAGATGGTCAAAACAAGGGTTATGGGCACCGTCGAAAATATCACAGCTATAAAGGGAATGAATCTTAGCTTTGATATTCAAGGCGAGGATATTGCAAATCTGAAAAAGATCACCGGTAAACCCATGTCTTTCGACGGCCCCTTTTCTGTCTCGGGCAATGCCGTGGCCATTTCGGCAAAATCTTACAAGATTTCCGACTTCAAGGCTTTAATCCAAGAGAGCGATCTAAATGGATCGATAGAAATAAACCTTGAAGGCAAAACGCCACGGATAACTGCGGATTTGCGCTCACAAAAACTGGATTTGCGTCCCTTGTTGCCCAAAAAAGGGAGCAAGCCCGGCGAACCGGCAAAGGATTCTGACAAACTTCCCGACAGAAACGGCAGAGTCTTTCCCGGAAGGCCTTTGCCTCTGGAAATGTTAAAGCAGGTGGACGTAGAAGTTGAACTTAACGCAAAACAACTCTTGCTGAGACTATTTTTTATTGGTGATGCTACCGCGCGAATGATTCTTGAGGACGGACACCTTACCGTGAAACCCCTTAAGCTAACTATAGGCGGCGGTATGCTCGATGGCCATTTTGACCTTCATGTTCAGGGCAAAGATGCCCAAGTGGCCACGGCACTCAGAATCGACCAGTACGAGCTCGGCAGTATGCTAAAAAGACTGGGGATTAGTGATTCGCTCCATGGCAATGTTGATATTGAGCTCGACCTTAAGGGCCAGGGGAACTCCATAGCGGAGCTTATGTCCGGATTAAACGGGAAAACCATGGTGGTTATGGGTGAGGGGAGGATCAACCAAAACGCCGTCAAACTCCTGGGATCCGATCTGAGTTCCGGCCTTTTGCGACTGCTTAATCCCTTGAAGAAGAAGGAGAAATATACCAAAATCAACTGTTTTGCCGGCGGATTTGACATTAAAGACGGACTGGCGCAAAGCAGTGCACTGGTTTTAGATACCAGTCAGGTTCGTGTGTTCGGGTATGGTAAAATCGATCTTAAGACAGAGGAAATTGACCTGTCACTCAAACCGTCTCCCCAAAAAGGGGTCGGCATCAATGGTCTGGCCAAGCTCACCATGAGTTTGGGTGAGTTAACCAGACCGCTTAAGCTTAAGGGAACCCTTTCCAATCCTTCTCTATCTATCGACCCCACTGGCTCAATCATTACCCTGGGAAAGGCGATCGGCGGCGTGGCTCTGTTTGGACCTTTTGGTGTTGCTGCAGTTCTGGCAAACGGCCAATTTGGTGATAAGAACCAATGTGTTGCCATTATCGAAGCGGCCAAAAAAGAGTTTCACAAGTCTGAAGCTGAGAAATCGGAAGAGAAAAAGAGCGTGATCCAAAAGACAACTGAGGGCATAGGCAGCGGACTCAAAAAGCTGTTGGGCCAATAGATGCTATGGCTCTCTTTCTTGTATTATTTGTCCTAAAAATTTTTACTAAAGAAAGATTTGTTAAGTGGACCAGGATATTTCACGGTGTAACTTCAGATAAATTCGTAAAAAATCGAATTCATCTGAATAAATCAGGATGGGCGTTTTATGTCTGTATTTTGTAAAAAGATAATCAGTACCGGACTTTTGCGAATCATTCGCTTGCCTGTATCATTTTATATCCTGCGAGACCTTTGCAAAACGCCCCCTTTTGCCCAATTCCGGCGTCAGGCTCAAATTTTAATCCTCAAAATACTCAATGTATTCCTGTGGTTAAAATTTTCGCCTTTCTTGGCCTTGAACAAAATTGAACGTTTTGCAAAGGTATCCCTGCTTTGCGTTCTGCTGCTGTCCGGATGTTCTTTTTTTATCTCATCAGCAACTGTCGATATGACAGAAAACCTGTCCCAGGCCATCCTGAATAACAATGACCTGGCCACTGTTAAAGCCGGTGGTCCGGCATACCTGTTGATGGTTGACAGTATGCTTTACCGCGATCCGGACAACGAATCTTTACTTCGTGCGGCAGCAGACATATATACTTCATATACGGATGTGTTCGTTGAAGATAAGGCCAGGGCCAAAAAGCTGACAGACAAAGCGCTCGATTACGCTTTGCGCGCCATTTGTGTTCGCAGGTCAGATGCCTGTTCATTCCGGCAGAGTAATTTTCAGGAATTTGAGAACGTTATTGCCAGGTTGAACATAAAGGATGTACCTGACCTGTTCACGCTGGGATCGGCATGGGCAGCCTGGATTCAGGCGCATCGTGAAGACTGGAACGCGGTTGCTGAAATTTCCCGCGTCGAGTCCATTATGGAGCGGGTCGTGGAATTGGATGAATTCTATAATGACGGCTCCGCCCATTTGTATCTGGGTGTTTTGGCGACATTTCTTCCACCGGCTCTTGGCGGCAAACCAGATGTGGGGCGGCAACATTTTGAACGTGCCCTGGATATTTCAAAGAATAAAAATCTGATGGCTAAAGTGCTGTACGCTCGGCATTACGCCCGCCTTATGTTTGATCGGGAACTGCACGACCGGCTTCTAAACGAGGTGCTAAAGGCTCAACCGGATGTCCCGGGATATGCGCTGAGCAATGCCCTGGCACAGCAAAAGGCCAGGGAACTGCTGAATAGTGCTAAAGATTATTTTTGACGGTCTCGTAAAAAGTCCAACTTCTGCGTTGCGCTGCATTTCGCAATCATTCAACGTACAATAAGTACGCTCCCTACGGGACCGGCGGATAGCCGATGATACAAAATTTGCACGCCTTGAATTTGAACTTTTTACGAGACCGTCTAAATCGGACTTTTTACGAGTTTATCATTTTTAACCGGAAGATATGATGAGGTGATCTCGGGATGATAAGAATTATTACCCTTATGCTAATTCTTATGTTAACCGGTCAGGCCCAGGCCATGCGGTTTAAAATCGCCACCCTATCGCCGGAAGGGTCTGTCTGGATGGAAAAAATGCGGGAAGGCGCCGAGGAACTGGCCCGTAAAACTGAGAATCGGGTGAAGATTAAATACTATCCGGGTGGTGTTATGGGCGACGATAAGGCGGTTTTACGAAAAATCCGCATCGGTCAGCTCCACGGGGGCGCCGTTGTCGGCGGTAGTTTGTCCAGATTTTATCCCGACAACCAGATTTACAGCCTGCCGCTTATGTTCAGGTCCTTTGAAGAGATCGATTATGTTCGTAAACATCTGGACCAGCGTATTGTCGAAGGGCTTGAAAAAGGCGGATTTGTGACCTTCGGGATTGCCGAAGGCGGCTTTGCCTATGTGATGTCCACCGTGCCCATTAGAACCGTCGAAGAGATGCGCCGGCAGAAAGTCTGGATTCCGGACAATGATCCGATGATTCTGGAAGCGGTCAAGGCCTTTGACATCACTCCCTTTCTGTTGTCCATCGCCGATGTGCGGGCCGGCCTTCAAACCGGGCTGATCAATACGGTCACCACTCCGCCCATCGGGGCGGTGGCCCTGCAATGGCATACCCAGATTAACTACCTGATGTACGAGCCGTTTCTGTATATTTACGGGGTGTTGGCAGTGGATCGCAAGGCATTTAAAAAAATATCAACCCATGATCAACGGATTTTTCGCGAAATAATGGGTCGAGTATTTCATGAACTAGACCGACTTAACCGGCAAGACAACGTTAAAGCCCTGGAAGCGTTACGTAAACAGGGAGTTAAATTTATCAAGCCCTCCGCCCAAGCGCTGGAAAAATGGTGTCATGACGCTGAGGCAGTCCCTAAGCGGCTGATTCAAACCGGCAAATTATCTCAAAGGATGGTCAATACCCTGGAAAGCCTTCTTAAAGACTATCGTTCAAAGCAACACGATGGCGATGAATAAACATCAAGATATATCTTCTTTAAAGCGGACCCAGATAATCCTGCACTGGGTGGAAGACGCTGTTCTGGTTGGCTTGCTTCTTCTGATGATCGGTATGTCGGTCACACAAATTTTTTTGCGAAACCTGTTCCAAGCCGGAATTGTCTGGAGTGATGTTATGGTTCGCATTCTGGTGCTGTGGGTCGGCCTTATTGGGGCCATGGTGGCAAGCCGCCAGGACAACCACATCACCATTGACATACTTGATCGTTATCTGCCGGAGCGCGCCAAAGTCTACGCTAGCTTTGTGGTTAAGCTGTTTACCGCTTTGATTTGTACGATCGTGGCCTATTACAGTCTACTGTTTGTTCAGATGGAGTTTGCCGACGGCGGCATGGCGTTTGCGCAGGTGCCGAACTGGTTATGCGAGGCTATCATTCCTTTTGCCTTCACGGTAATAGCGCTTCGCTATTTCTTATTATCGTTTATGAATTTAAAAAGAATCGTTAAATTCCGATCGTGATTCCGTACATTTTAGCCCTGATACTGATTTTCCTCGCTGTCCTGGGTACGCCGCTATTCGTTGTTATACTGGCTGTTGCGATGCTCGGTTTTTATTACCTGGACGTTAACCTGTCGGTGATCGCTATTGAAATTTATCGAATCGCCGACACGCCGGTTTTGCTGGCGCTGCCGCTTTTTACCTTTGCCGGCTATGTGTTAGGGGAAAGCCAGACTTCTCACCGCCTGGTCCGGTTTACCCGGGCTTTTCTCGGTTGGATGCCGGGCGGTTTGGCCATTGTGGCCTTCGTTGCGTGTGCGTTCTTTACCGCCTTTACCGGTGCCTCAGGGGTAACCATCGTTGCGCTTGGCGCGCTCCTTTATCCGGCATTAACCGAGGCCGGATACCGCGACAAATTCAGTATCGGTCTTGTGACATCTTCAGGCAGCCTGGGGCTGTTATTACCCCCCTCTCTTCCGCTCATTCTCTACGGTATTATCGCTCAGCAAATGAACATCGGCAAAAACGTTTCCATCAATGATCTGTTTCTGGCCGGCATTCTCCCGGCTCTTCTTATGATATTGGTGCTGTCATTCTGGAGCTTATGGGAAAACCGTCGCAATCCCATTCCTTATAAACCATTTTCAGCCAGGGAAGCCATTGCCGCCCTGCGAGATATCATATGGGAAATCCCGTTGCCGTTTTTTGTACTGGGCGGTATTTATGGAGGATTTTTTGCAATTTCCGAAGCTGCAGCGGCCACGGCCATGTATGTATTGGTGGTTGAGGTTTTTATCTACAAAGAGATTAAACTCTCCCGGCTTCCGGCCATTATGCGGGAGTCGATGGTGATGGTCGGCGGGATTCTACTTATTCTGGGCGTGGCGCTGGCATCTACAAATTTTTTGATAGACGCTGAAGTGCCGATGCACCTGTTCAATCTGATTCAAGCCCATGTTACCAGCAAAATCGTCTTTCTGATTCTCCTGAATCTTTTGCTGCTGATACTCGGAGCCATTTTGGATATCTTTTCGGCCCTGGTTATTATGATTCCCATCATACTTCCGGTGGCGGTCAATTATGGCATCGATCCGGTTCATCTTGGCATCATTTTTCTGGCCAATATGCAAATCGGCTACTTCACGCCTCCGGTTGGCATGAATCTGTTTATCGCAAGTTACCGTTTCAATAAACCGGTCACCGAACTCTATCAGGCCGCAATACCGTTTATGATTGTACTGTTTGCGGCGGTCCTTGTCATTACCTACTGGCCGGCTTTGAGCCTGGTTTTTCTGCATAGATAAATAGTGCCTGAACGAAAACTGTCTTTTCCGCCAATATCTGCGTCAGACTCAAATTTTAATCCTCGAAATACTACCAGTATTACTGTTATCCTTGCCGTTTTCTTTGCAGACTCCGCAGATATTGCATGATTCCATAGGACATGGCGGTGAGGTTTTGCCCTGCAAGGCTCTTTTGTACTCTTGTTTGAGAAACGACTTGTTGATGCCGTGATCAATAAAGTCCCAGGGGAGCAATTCGTCTACAGAACGCTCCCGAAGGACGTAAAAATCAGGGTTTATGGGAGATGCTTTAAAGGTTTTAGGCCAGTTTCCTTGGTTCTTATTGGCAAGTGATAATATTTTAGCCACCTTTCGGTCTCCACGTGACAACAGGGCCTGAATATAGGCCCATCGAGGGATGTCTGCATGCACACGAACATTTGCAATTCTTTTAAGACCTTGTTTTATCATCTTTATCTTATTTTTCAACGAACGAATATCGTCCATGGCAACCCATTGAAAAGGTGTAAACGGCTTTGGAACAAAACTATTAAGACTAACGGTTATCTCTCCGATACGTTTCCTGGCTCTACTCGATTTGAGAAATTTGTGCTTTATCTGTTTGCAGAGTGTGACAATTGCTTCGACATCATCCACGGTTTCCAAGGGGAGCCCTACCATAAAATAGAGCTTTAAGTTAGGTATGCCCTCAGCCACGAGAGTTTCAGCAGCGTTGAGGATATCTTCTTCAGTGATGCCCTTGTTAATGATTTTGCGCATACGTTCGGACCCGGCATCCGGCGCAATAGTAGCGGTTTTGACTTTACTTTTTTTGAGCACGGACAGGAGTTCAGGCGAAAGGGCGTCAGCTCTAAGGGAGCTGAAAGATATTCTGATATCTTTTTCAAACTTCTGGTTGCAAAGCTTGTTGATATCAGGAAGATCCGAGACTGCAGCGCCGACAAGACCGATTTCATCGGTCATTGAAACACCTTGTTGTAAACATTTTTCGAGAAGCGAAAAGGGTCTGAATCTCGGCGGTCTATAAACAAATCCTGTGCTGCAAAATCTGCATCCGTGGGTACAGCCCCTACCGACCTCGATCAGGAATGTGCTGTCGAAAGTCGTATCCTTGGTTAATATTGCGCTGCAAGTTGAAACTTGGGCAAGATCTTTCAGATACCTTCGCTCAATTTTAACCGGTACGTCTACTGTCGGTTCAAACGCACGAAGTGTACCATCAGAATTGTATGTAACATTATAAAATGCCGGGACATAGGTGCCTGGAACGTTGCGAGCAAGGGTTTTTAAACACGACTTTCTATTTTGATTCAGCAAGTCAGGCAAAGCTGTATCAAAAAAAAGGGGGAGAATAGCCTCGGCTTCCCCGATCAGAAAACAATCGATAAACGGTGCCACAGGTTCCGGATTTGAAAAAAAAGCGACTCCCCCTGCGATGACGAGAGGGTGGGGGTTTTCTCTATTACTGGATCGCAGAGGAAGTCCTGCTTTTTCGAGAATTGTCAGAAGGTTGGGGAAGTCATTTTCAAATGAGACAGAAAATGCGATGACGTCGAAAGCAGAAACAGGGTTTCCGGACTCTATGGTGATTATACGACCTGCTCCCGCCCTGCTACTATCTGGCAGGAAAGACCTTTCGCATACAACGTGCTCAATTTTGTTGAGCAAATAATATACAGTCTGAAAACCGAGATTCGACATTCCAACATGATACGTGTTGGGGTAGATCAGGGCGACCTTGATTCGCCCTTTCCATTGTTTGCGAATTGTTCCAATCTCTGATTCAGCAAATCTTTTACGGAATTTGTCGGTTTTTCCATGCCATTGATGATTAAATGCCATACATAACCCAAATAAACTGGCCTCCGGCTCGGAGAGAAATAACAAATAAAAAAAATCAAAGTTTAGGTACTAGTCCGCCTTTTTTCTTAGAAATGTAGGCACATCCAGGTCATTAAGGTCGTTGTTGTCAATTACAATCCCCCTGTATCCTCTGTATGTGGCGCCGCTCGATTCGCCCACCGCTTCTTTCCGGCGGATAAATGTGGGCTCGTCATAATCTACGGCATCGTTAAAATCGTTAAATGTGACATCTCTGATTTTCCCTCTGAGCTCATTTTCCATTTCAGATTCGGGACCTGAATTGAGTCCGGTTGCAATAACTGTTACACGCATCTCATCGCCCAGAGTGTTGTCTACCACGGTTCCCCAGATAATATCGGCATTTTCTCCGACTTCATTATATATCCTATCTGAAGCTTCAGCCATCTCTTCCATTGTCAAATCGCTATTGCTGGTTATGTTCATCAAAACTCCTTTGGCACCGGAAATGGAGATATCTTCCAGCAGGGGATGGGATATTGCACGTTCGGCAGCTTCCAGGGCACGGTTTTCACCACTGGATATGCCTATGCCCATGATGGCCATACCGGCTTTAGACATGATTGTTCTGACATCGGCGAAGTCGAGATTGATCAGCCCGGGCATCATAATAAGATCAGTAATCCCTTTAACCGAATGAAGCAGAATTTCATCAGCTTTTTTGAACATATCAGTCATTTTGGCATTTTTTGACGCAAGCCCCCTCAGCCTGTCATTGGGTATGGTTATAACAGTGTCAGCGACTTTTTTGAGGGAATTAATCCCTTCTTCAGCCTGTTTTGCCCTTTTATTACCTTCAAATGAAAAAGGCTTTGTAACCACTGCAACTGTAAGGGCATCAATTTCTTTGCAGATTTCAGCGATAATCGGTGCAGCCCCGGTACCAGTGCCGCCGCCGAATCCTGCAGTGATGAACACCATATGGCTCCCCTCAAACATATTTTTGATGGCTTCGGAATTTTCGAGTGCGGCTTCTCTCCCGATTTGAGGATCAGCGCCGGCACCGAGTCCCTGTGTTAACTTCTCTCCAATCTGCATCCTCACGGATGCCTTGGAGATCTCAAGGGCCTGTGAATCTGTGTTGGCGGCAATAAATTTTACGCCCTTGAGCTTGGAATCGATCATATTGTTAATCGCATTTCCGCCTGCTCCTCCAACACCAATAACCATGATTTTTGCAGAACTTTCATTTTCTACCAAGGTAAACATAATTTCCCCCTCCCTCCTGTAAAATAAGTTGCTTTTATTTTTTTATCTCAAGCGGTTCCCTGGCTCGCTCGTACGAACACCTTTTAATTAATTTCATATTACCTCTTTAAACCACCTTTTCATCCGGGTTATGATCCGGTGAAAAATGTTTGAGTCACGAATCCTGAATTTCTTTTCGGGCTGATTTCTTGCTCCATACAGGACGAGTCCCACACCGGTGGCATACATAGGATTGTTAACCACATCGATAAGACCGCTGATTCCCATGGGTTTACCGAGTCGGCTTGGAACATCGAAAATCGATTCGGCAATATCCGTTATGCCGTGTAAAAGGGATGATCCGCCGGTTAGAACCACGCCTGATGTAATGACGTTATCCATCCCGGCCCGGAAAATCTCCCTTTTGATCAATGTGAAGATCTCTTCAATACGGGGTTCTAATATTTCTCCCAGTATCTGTCTGGGAAGTTTTCTTGGCTTGCGCCCACCCATACCAGGGACTTCAATGGTTTCTTCGCTGCTGATATTCTGGGTAACACAGGTGCCGTATTTTATTTTGATCTTTTCAGCTTCAGCCTGCGATGCGCGCAAACCGATACTGATATCATTTGTCAGGTTGTTACCACCAAGTGACAGAACAAACGTGTGTTTAATGTTTTTTCCGAAAAAGATTGCCAGGTCGCTCGTTCCACCGCCAAGATCCAGAAGTGCCGCGCCCAGATCTTTCTCCTCATTGGTCAACACGGCTTCACCCGAAGCAAGTGGTTCCAGGACAATATCGCAGACATCAAGACCGGACCGGTTTGCGCATTTTACGATATTATGAGCAGATGTGACTGCACCGGTCACAATATGAATTTTAGCTTCCAGTCTTACACCGGACATGCCCACAGGATTCTGAATACCGCCCTGGTCATCGATGATAAATTCCTGGGGAATTACGTGGATGACTTCACGGTCCATGGGAATTGCCACGGCGCGTGCTGCATCAATGACGCGTTCCACATCATTCTTTGTTACTTCAGGACCCTTTATTGCTACGATTCCACGACTGTTAAAACTGGTTATATGACCTCCGGCGATCCCGGCATATACGGATGAAATTTCACAGCCGGCCATAAGTTCTGCCTCTTCAACAGCCTTTTGAATCGACTCTACCGTGGATTCAATATTTACCACTACGCCTTTCCGAAGCCCAATTGAGGGGTGGGTGCCGATACCGATAATATTTATTTTATTTCCTTCCACCTCACCAACCACAGCGCAGATTTTAGTCGTGCCAACATCAAGGCCTACAATAATATTTTCCTGTCTTTGCATCTTAAACCTCCTTATGACCTCCGGCCGGCGATTTTCTTTTCGTTGGATTTACAACAATGCGATTTAAATTATTGAGATCGATTGATTTGAGATGTGAAAAACCACGTCTTTTTTTCAGATGCACAAGAATATTTTTAAGCCTGGCATATTTATTAGAGTAATCATTGTATCCGATTTTTATTACTTTGATGCGTTCAAAGGCATAAATTGTAAGGCCCATTTCCCTGTCCACTTGAATTCTTTTTATTAACTTGTAAGGAAGAACGCTATTAGATTTTTGCCCAAGTTCCAGAACATTCATTACGGCTTTAAAAGGGATGCTGCGGGGTTTGTCGCGCACATTGATGTCTGAAAACTCAAGTCCGCTGACAATCGGCAGTTGGTCAGGATATGATACGGCCATTTCTTTGAATATTTCTCCGGAAGTATTGATTAAAAATTTGCGGCCAAGGTCGAGAATGGCAAGAGGTTTTTGCTCTTTTATTCTGATATTTATTTCAGACGGAAGATCTCTGCTGACTTGCGCTTCGGTGATCCATGAATGTGCCAGCAATCGCTTTCTGGCCATTGAAAGATTTACCGAAAGAATATTTATCCCCTTTTTCATCTGTGCCTGCTGCAGTATCTGTTTTTCAGAGAGTCTGTCCGCACCTGTAACGACCAGTTTTTCGGCCCTGAAATAGTCGCATTGTGTTAAAAAGTCGTAACTAAAAAGAAAAAGAAAGCTAACCAGCTGCAAAGCTGCGACCACAACCGCTGTTTTAATACAGAAAACAAGACGCTTTATAATTCTATTACGCTTTTTGGCGGTGCTGTTTTTGTAATAGTTTCTTTGTATGTGCTTACGACCCAACAACCTTAACCTCTCTTTTAAGATTAATGTTGAACATTTTTAATACGGTTTCTTCAACAAGTTCCATCAATGCCAGAAAGTCAGCGGCGGATGCTTTATGTTGGTTTATGATAAAATTGGCGTGCTTTGATGAAATTTTTGCTCCGCCGATCGATTTTCCCTTGAGTCCTGCAGCCTCAATAAGCTCGCCGGCTGTCTTTCCTGATGCGGGATTTTTAAAAAAACATCCTGCACTCGGCAAACTTGTGGGCTGTCTTTGCCGACGTGTTTCTAAAATTTTTTTGGCCTCTTTTTTCAGTTTCTCAGGGTCCGAAGGGTGCAGGCGGAAGCAGCCGTCTAATACAATCCGTTGTCCGCGATTAACATCTATCTGTTCTTTGTTCCATGAAAGTTTCCTGTAAGCAAAATTGAGTTTTGCTTTTTTAATTTTGTGCACCTGACCTGTGGGAAGCAGAATGTTTATTGATTCAAGGACACTTTCCATAGAACCGTAGGATGTGCCCGCGTTCATCATAATTCCTCCCCCAACCGTACCGGGAATGCCGATGGCAAAATTCATTCCTTCAAGCCCCCTTTCCAGGGCAAAGGAACAAAGTGTTTGCATGCGAACACCTGCCATGGCGGTAACAATAACCCAATTGGTGTTAATGTCTGTTTGAGAAATTGTTTTAAGACACTTTGTCAACACGATCACAACTCCATTTATACCGCTGTCTTTAACCAGCAGATTTGTGCCGTTGCCGATAATCAGATAAGGGATTTTTTTTTGCCATGACCATGTTACAAGGACCTTTAATACCTCAATATTTTCCGGAGCAACAAAAGCTTCGGCCGGGCCGCCCACACGTAACGATGTATGTTTTGACATGGGTTCGTCAAATTTGACATTGTTGTGGAAACGGCTTTTAAGCCATTTTTTTGAATCAGAATCCAGAGCCATAATTTACGTCTCGGAATTTCTACAACTATATGAAATCAATAGTCTTTTAATGGTAACCTGTTTGTGCCATCGGAATGGAATGCTGGAATACTGGAATGCTGGAATATTGGGGATAAAAGCGGAAAATAAACCATTTAAATTGTAAAAAAACTCCTTCAAACCCATCATTCCATTACTCCATCATTCCATTATTCCAATTGGGGCGAAGCCCCTAAGTTCCTGCTTACAGTCCTTTCAGTACCATCTCCCCAACTTTCCAAACATCTCCTGCGCCCAGGGTTAGAAGGATATCTCCCGGGTTTAGATTTTTTAACAGATGCGAAACCGCTGTTTCGAAATTTTGCAAATAGACGATTTCCCTGTGGCCATGATTCCGGATTCCTTCAAACAGAGTGTGGCCTTCTACTCCATTTATCTTTTCTTCTCCGGCTGCATATATGGGAAGAACAACCAGATGGTCCGACTGATAAAATGAACGTGTAAAGTCATCAAAGAGCGCCTGGGCTCTGGTGTAGCGGTGGGGCTGAAACACCACGACAACACGCCTGTTGGGCCAACTTTTTCTGACGGCTTCCAGCGTGATTTTAATTTCCGTGGGGTGATGACCATAGTCGTCCACAATTGTAACACCCTTTTTTTCTCCTTTAATTTCCAGCCTGCGCTGAACACCTTCTACGGTTTGCAGGGCCGATTTTATAACATCAAATGAAATATTGAGCTCGATTCCCACTGCAACGCTTGCCAGGGCGTTATAAACATTATGAATGCCCGGAAGATTCAAAACGATTTCTCCGAGTCTTGTTCCAAGATGATAGACGTGGAACCTGCTTTTTAGCCCTTCAAAAACCACGTCTTTGGCCTGGAAATCAGCCTGGGTACTCATTCCGTACGTTGTAAAACGTTTCTGGATGCTCGGAATAATATCCTGGATTGGCTCATTATCCAGACATAGGACTGCCAGACCGTAAAAAGGTATTCTGTCAATAAAGCTTAAAAAGACTTCTTTGATGGCGTCCAAATCCCTATAAAAATCGAGATGTTCACGATCTATGTTAGTAACCACTGCTATGGTTGGAGAGATTTTTAGAAAAGAACCGTCACTTTCATCGGCTTCAGCCACTATGTAGTCTCCCTCTCCAAGAAGAGCATTGGAATCTATGCTTTTGAGTTTTCCGCCTATAACTACCGTGGGATCAAGCCCGCCTTTGCCCAGTACGGAAGCGACGATCGACGTGGTCGATGTTTTGCCGTGGGCACCTGCAATGGCCACGCTGTACTTTAAACGCATAAGCTCGGCAAGCATTTCGGCTCTTGGTATTACAGGGATTGATGATTGACCGGCGGCGACAACCTCAGGGTTTTCGGGACCGATCGCCGATGATGTTACAACAACATCCGCTCCGCGGATTTGTTCAGCAGAATGGCCTTTAAATATAGTACCTCCAAGGTTTTCCAGGTGTCTGGTAATGTCTGAAATACTGCTGTCAGATCCCGATACCTTGTAGCCTATATTGAGGAGGAGTTCGGCAATTCCGCTCATCCCGATACCGCCGATTCCGACAAAATGGATATGGTACTTTTTTAGAAACATGTGTTTTAATAGCTCCTGGTTTATGCCATCATTTCATTACTCCATTATCCCAATTGTGAGCACTTCGTTCCTCAGCATAAACTCAGCGGACTAATTTATAACAGTCATCAACAATAGCCGCTGCCGCATCGGGACGACCCAGGTCCTTTGCCTGGGATGCCATCTGACGAAGACTATCCGGGCTTGAAGCGTAAAAATTAATTCGCTCGACAAGAACTTTGCCATTGAGATCTTTTTCAAGGATCATTTCAGCGGCCCCGGCTTTTTGCAGCGAACGGGCGTTTAAAACCTGGTGATTATCAGCAGCAAAAGGAAACGGTATGAAAATAACGCCCTTTCCAATGGCTTTGATTTCCGCCACTGTTGTTGCTCCTGCCCTGCATATTACAAGATCGGCTTTTTGATATTGCCGGGCCATATCATTGAAAAATGTCTGAACTCTGCAGGACATACTGTAGAGCTCGTATGCATTTCTTACTCTTGTTTCATCATTAAGTCCGGTCTGATGTATAAAGAAAAATTTATCTTTGTCTTTGATCTTATTTATGGCTTCCAAAAGAGCCATATTTATGCTGTGAGCCCCCTGGCTTCCACCTAATATCAGGATCGTAAAATGTTGTTTTTGTTTTGAATCGTCACTTCCGAAGCCTTTTTGATTTTTTTCGTATTGCAGAATTTCTTTGCGTACAGGGTTTCCAGTATAAAGAACTTTTTTGGGGTTTAAACCGGTTTGCATATCATCAAACGAAACATATATTCGGTCGGCAAGACGGGATAAAATTCGGTTTGTAATCCCCGGCAGAATATTCTGCTCATGAAGAACTATTTTAATGCCCAGAATCCATGCTCCAGCAACCAAAGGGCCCGCGGAATACCCCCCCAAACCAACAACTATATCCGGCCTGAAACGTTTCAGGATCATTATAGATTCAAATATCCCCTTTGGTATTTTCATGATAGACTTGGCCTGGTTCCATAACCCCCGACCCTTGATTCCTTCTGCTGTAATACGTTTATGGGCAAAATCTGCTTCTGATAAAACCGTAGTTTCAAAGGGCTTCCCGGTACCGACAAATAATAGACTGCTGTTCGGATTTCTGGCCATAAATTCTTGAGCTATGGCGATGCCTGGAAAAAGATGGCCGCCTGTTCCTCCGCCGGCGATGACAATGCGCAAGGAATCTGAAGACTGCCGCAATGAGCGAAAGTTTCTTGCTGTCCCTGTTTTTTTGTCGCTTAGTTCCATAATTGTCGTTTAGCACTTGTCATTCGTTATTCGTCATATGAACCGAATTCAAATCTTCAAACAACTCAACCTTGTTCTTAACAAATTGTCCATAAATGACTAATGACCGGTGACTATTGTCCTTAGACGGGTAAAAATCGACAAAATATCCGAATCTGATGTCTTATTAACTTTGGACTTTTTAAGCACTTTTTTAGCTGTTCCTATATTCATCAGTATCCCTATGGATGCCATATTTAATAATAGGGATGTGCCGCCGTAACTCAAAAAGGGGAGGGTGAGTCCCTTGGTAGGGAGGAGCCCAAGGGCAACCCCCATGTTAACACCAACCTGGAGGCCTATTGCCGTTGTCAGTCCGATGGCTACGAATGATCCGAAAGAATCCTTACAATTTTTGGCGATAAAGATCCCCCTCCAGAAAATCAGTATATAAAGACCTAGGATAATCAGGACGCCCAAAAGGCCGAGTTCCTCTCCGATCACCGAAAAGATAAAATCGGTATGGGGTTCAGGGAGGTAAAACAGCTTCTGATAGCCTTTTCCGATACCTGTGCCCCATATTCCTCCTGTTCCAAAAGCCATGAGGGAGTGTACAATCTGGTAACTGTCGTTTGCAGAATACTGCCACGGATCCAGAAAACTCATGATCCGTTTGGAGCGATAATCAGCACTGATCATAAAAAAATATGCCATGGGGATTATCAAAACCAATGACGTTATTAAATGCGAAATGCGAACTCCGCCCACAAAAAGCATAACCCATGTAAGAACCACAAGAATAACCACTGAACCGAAGTCAGGCTGAAAAATGATCAGAACTGTAAACATGCAAAGGACCATAATATGTGGCAGAAAACCGACATAGAAATCCTTGAGCTCATCCTTTTTTTTATTCATGGAGTAAGCAAGATAGATTACCAGTGCAAAGCGGGCAAATTCAGAGGGCTGAAATGAAAAAGAGCCAAGACGGAACCACCGTTTTGCACCTCCTACAGAATGTCCGAGCTCGGTAATTAGAGTTGCAGTAAGAAAAATCAGAGCCAGAATAAGGAGCGGATATGTCAAAGAACGATAAAGCCTGTATGGAAAATGGCTACAAATTATCAGGGCAACTATCCCTAACAGAGCGAAAAGCAACTGTTTTTTTAAAAAATAATAGTCGGTTCCAAACTTTTTAAAGGCCAGGGCGGAACTTGCGCTATAGACCATTACAATCCCTATCCCCACCAGGAAAAGAACAGGGAACAAAAGCCTGACATCATAATAGAAAGGCTGTTCACGAACCTTCCGGCTATTTTGATTATTTTTGGTCATGCTTTTTTCTTTTGACTTCTTTAAGATTGCTGATCGCCCGGCAGAAATCTTCTCCCCGCTCAGCATAACTGCTATACATGTCAAAGCTTGAACAGCCTGGAGACAAAAGCACAATATCACCGGGCGATGCCGCACGATATGCCGAAAATACCGCATCTTCCATTGTGGATGCGGTTTGCGCTCCTTCCCTACAAATGTCTTCAAGAACAGATTTTATATTATCCCTTGCTTCTCCCATGACGATCAGTTTTTTAATGTGTTGTCGAACCGGTTCCAAAAGTTTGCGAAAATCTCCCCCCTTATCACGGCCGCCCATTATAAGGATGATGGGTTCACCGAAGGTTTCAAGTGCTCTTATTACCGCATCAACATTTGTTGCCTTTGAATCGTCGAAAAAACGCACATGGTTTATGGTTTCGATATATTCTATTCGATGGGGAAGCCCCTTAAAATTTTTCAGTGCCGATTGTACTCCTTCCGGGGTCCCGCCAACAGCAATGGCCGCCAGTGATGCCGCGGCAGCATTTTCAAGATTGTGCCGGCCCGGAAAATTTGTCCCGGAAAGGTCGAAGGATATTTGTTGGTGTCCTTTCATACGAATCGTTATGTTGGCAGGGGTTGACGGATTACCCCGGCTGATGAGCGCATTTTCGCTGTCTTTAGCCTGAGAATTCTCCTGATGACGGAAGAGAAGTTTTCGGGCGTTAAGGTCTTTGGTTACCGAACTGATGATCGGATCAGAACCGTTTAAAACCGCGATGTCGCTTTGTCGCTGATTTTCAAAGAGCCGGCCTTTTGACCTGGCATAGGACTTAAAATCCGGATAACGGTCCAGATGATCGGCAGTGATATTTAGCAGAACACCCACATGCGGCCTGAACGTATCGATTGTATCGAGCTGGAAACTGCTTACTTCAGCCACAACAATGTCTGCTGTTCCTCTTTTGTCTGCGTAATCGATCAATGGGTTGCCGATATTGCCGCCAACGAAGACCTTAAAACCCGAGCTTTCAAGCATGCTGCCCAAAAGCGTTGCTGTTGTGGTCTTGCCGTTAGTGCCGGATACGGCAATAACAGGTTCCCGGATATATCTTGCAGCAAGCTCGAGCTCTCCTAATACTGGAATTCCTTTTGCTATGGCCAGTTTTATCGGCAGAATTGTATGGGGAACGCCGGGGCTTACCACAATAAGATCAGAGCGTTCAAAGGTTTCAATATTGTGCTTACCGAGTTCCATGTTGACACCTAGTTTGTGTGCCATGGGTGCATAAGATCCCAGCTTTTTTTCATCGGCCATATCCGTTACAGTTACAAATGCGCCTTTTTTTTTAGCGAACCGTGCCGCTGCAATCCCTGATATGCCGAGGCCCACGATAAGAATATTTTTGTGATTTAGATCCATGTGACAAAACTTTTTTTCATTGCCACCAAGACACCAAGGCACGAAGAAAGATTAATAAATTTATCCTTTGTGTCTTTGTGCCTTGGTGGCCAATATTTTTTTACCTATGCCTTATCTTAGTTTCAGCGTACTCATGGCAAGCAGTGCCAGTGCGATTGCAATTATCCAGAATCGAACAATAACCTTGGGTTCAGGCCACCCTTTAAGTTCAAAATGGTGGTGAAGCGGGGCCATTCTGAAAATTCTGCGCCCGTTTGTCATCTTGAAGAAACCGACCTGAAAAATTACTGATAGTGTTTCGATGACAAAGAGCCCGCCGACCAGAATTAGCAGTATTTCCTGTTTGATGATAATAGCCACGGTGCCTATTGCCCCGCCCAGGGCAAGAGAACCGACATCGCCCATGAAAATTTGTGCAGGGTATGAATTAAACCACAGAAATCCCAGACCTGCTCCGGCCATGGCTCCGCAGAAAATGGCGATTTCTCCACTTCCGGCCACATATTTGATCTGCAGGTAATTGGCGATTTTAAAATGTCCGGCCACATAGGCAAAGATCATATATGTGGCTGAGGCGATGATAAAAGGTCCGATTGCAAGACCATCAAGACCGTCTGTGATATTGACCGCGTTTGATGTGCCGATAATTACAAGGGCGGCAAACAGGATGTATCCTTTTCCGAGTTCCGGTGAAATATTTTTAAAAAACGGAATGGTCAAGCGAGTAGAAAAGCCCACGTATGAATAAATAAGTACCCCTGTCACGATCGCCAGAATCGCCTGTAGCAGAAATTTGTTTCGGACACTTAGCCCCTTGTTACGCTTTTTGATTTGCATAAGATAATCGTCTATGAAACCGATACCGCCGTAGCCGAGGGTGACCAGAAGGACTATCCAGATGTAATAATTGGTTAAATTGGTCCATAAAAGGGTAGAAATGATTATGGAAAAAATTATCAGTGTTCCGCCCATGGTTGGTGTTCCGGCCTTTTTGTGGTGGGTCGGCGGACCGTCTTCTTGTATATACTGTCCTATCTGCAGATAGCTCATTTTTCGGATAACCCACGGTCCAAGAAAAAAACAGATCAAAAAGGCCGTCAGACTGGCATAGATCGTCCGGAATGTAATGTACCGAAATACATTCAACACTGATATGGATTTGTGAAGCGGATATAGTAAATGATATAGCATAAAATTAGTTCGCTTCGCTCATAGTTGGAATATTGGAATATTGGAACGCTGGAATATTGGGTTCTGGGAAAATGGAAGGTTGGGTTATTGAAAAATTCCTCTTGACGAGAATTAAATAAAGTAATGTCATCTTCTTTAAGTCATCATTCCAATATTCCATCATTCCAATATTCCATGACCGAGTTAAAAATATAAGTCTGAAAAATACTATTAAATTCGACATATTGTAGAGTTTTCGAAACGTTTAATGGTTTGCCCAGTCCAATAGCCCCTCGACAATTGTTTCCATGGTCATTCCCCTGGACCCCTTCACAAGAACCCAGTCACCCGGTCCAATTCGGTCTTTGATACTTTCCAGAATCTCTTCTTTAGTACCTGTAAAAACATCACGGGAATCCATATCTTCGTCCATAGCACCCGTGGCCACGGTTTGGGCGAACTGACCTGTAACATAAAGTTTAGCGATATCTGATCCGGCGGCTATTCGGCCGATGTTTCGGTGCATAGATTCTGCATATTCTCCAAGCTCAAGCATATCGCCGGCAACCAGAATTCCCCTGTTGTTACCCTTCAATGACATAAGAGTATTTATGGCTGCTTTCATTGAATCCGGATTGGCATTATATGTATCGTCGATGACATTGATTCTCCTGCCGGTTTTAAAGATATTCATCCTCCCCTTAACCGGTTTGAAATCTTCGAGGCCATCTTTGATTTCCCTGGCGGTTAAACCTAATAGATATCCAACAGCTGCGGCCGCAAGCGCATTTGAAACCATGAAAATGGCCGGAGTTTTTAAATCCACGGTAATGCTTTCATCAGGCAGTACCAGGGTAAAAGATAGACCTGTTCCCGTCCCCTTCACCGACAGAGCTCTTATCAAGGCGTTTTTTGAAAGTCCGAAAAGCAGAACATTCCTGGAAGTGTAATCGGCCAATTGTAACAGTCTATGATCATCGGCATTCAAAACCGCTGTTCCGTTCGGCTTGATTTCCTTAAAAAGTTCAGCTTTGGCTTGCATGACCGCATCCAGGGAACCCAATCCTTCAAGGTGTGCAGGTCCGATGTTTGTGATAACACCGATATCGGGCGAACAGATTTCGGCGAGACGCTTTATTTCTCCGGGACTGTTCATGCCGAGCTCCAGCACAGCCCATCTGTGGTTAAAGTTAAGATTCAGCAGGGTAAGGGGAAGCCCGATCTGGTTATTTAAATTCCCGGAAGTAGATAGCGTGGAAAATCGTTTGGAAACAACCCCTGCTGTCATTTTTCGGGTACTGGTTTTACCGTTTGAGCCGGTTATGGCAACCACTGCCGCATTTGAGCGTTTTCGGTTAAACGCGGCGAGGTCGCCCAACGCTCTGGTTGTGTCGTTTACAGTTATACAGACAATACTATTTTCTATGGATTCCTTGCCGGGCAGCTTATCGGTATTGGCCCTGTCTATCAGAAGACCGCTTACTCCGCGCTCGATTGCGTTGCTGATAAAACTGTGGCCGTCATGTACATCTCCCTTGATTGCAACAAAGAGCTCATTCACTGATATACTGCGCGAATCGATGGATATGCCTGAAAAGGAGTGTTCCAAATCACCGCATAAAAGTTCCCCCTGGGTTGCTTTGACAATTTCAGCAGTGGTCCATGGGATCGGGGTACGAGCTGCGAGTTGCGAGTTTTGGGTTTCGAGTTCCGTATGACCTTGAGAACTGTATTCTGTACTTTGAATCTCTAATTTCGATAGCGCTGTTCTTGCCTCTTTCCTGTCATCAAAACTGATGGTATTGTTCCCTATTATCTGATACGTTTCATCCCCCTTGCCTGCGATCAGAACTATATCGCCCGGCCGTGACACAGTAATTGCAAGTTGTATGGCCGTTTTGCGGTCTGGTTCCACAACATATCCTTTTTTCCGGAAACCTGTTGACAGATCGGTTGGCGTATAAACGTGCGGGATCATTTTTTTCGTTCCATGAACGATTTGTTCAATAATTTCCATGGGCGGTTCTGTTCTGGGATTGTCCGATGTGATTACTGTAAGGTCACAGAGTCTTGCTGCGGTTCGCCCCATCAGGGGCCGTTTGGTTTTGTCCCGGTTGCCGCCACACCCGAATACGCAGATTATTCTGTCTGTGGCCGCCGATCTTAACGCTGACAGCACGTTTTCAAGAGCATCCGGAGTATGAGCATAATCGACATATACAAACCGGCTGATATCATTTGGAATGCGTTCAAGACGTCCTGGCACTGCACAAACAGCCTCGATGCCGGTTTTAATGGAATCTAAGGAAAGATCGAGCATAATACCAACACCCGTGGCGCAGAGAATGTTTTCCAGGTTATGTTTTCCCACAATGGGTGATTTAAATTCAAAATCGCCGGCCGGCGTAATAACTTTACCGGAAATACCGGTCAGGTCGTGCGTTATGTCCTTGGCCCATATGCTGTTGCCATTGGAGAAGCCCGCCGAAAGTACGGACGGTTTTCCAATGCTTGCTTCAAGCAGTTTTATAAGCTCCCTTCCCTTTTCATCATTGTGATTTATTACCGCCGAA
>Ga0233415_10000275_pt1 | contig 24869 bp, 23 predicted proteins | sample Na_anoxic_12_MG_FD_188631 | JGI IMG/M metagenome (GOLD analysis project Ga0233415, IMG submission 188631) | Seawater microbial communities from Saanich Inlet, British Columbia, Canada - Na_anoxic_12_MG | ecosystem: Environmental > Aquatic > Marine > Inlet | place: Canada: British Columbia... | reverse complement strand
TCGACAACCAGTGTCAGTACAATTAATTTAGACGTTTCTGATAACCTAATTAGTTTAAATAATGGACTAACCGGTACTCCTTCAAATGATTCTGGTATATTGGTTAACCGAGGAGATGCTTCCAATGCTTTTATGGGATGGGATGAAAGCGATGATAAATTTATTTTTGGAACAACCAATGCTACTAGCAGCGATACAGGTAATTTAACTATTACACCAGGAGATATTAAAATTAATAATATGACGTTGGGGGCGAATTTGGATGTATGCGGTAACCTAATTGTGGATGGAACCAGTCAGTTGAATAGTTCATTAGATGTTTCTGGCGCAACCTTGTTGAGAGAAGCTTTGGACGTATGTGGTAACCTAATTGTGGATGGAACCAGTCAGTTGAATAGTTCATTAGATGTTTCTGGCGCAACCTTGTTGAGAGGAGCTTTGGACGTATGTGGTAACCAATTAACACGTCTAGGAGGCGATTTGGATGTATGTGGTAATGCCTCGTTTGGTGATGTTTCCATGAATAATTTGGATGTATCTGATAATCTAGTTGTGGGTGGCACCAGTCAGTTGAGTATTATGACGGTTGATCCGAGTAATAATATTATGATTATAAATGGTGATCTTCAAGGCGTCAATATAGCAGCAGATACTATATATGCAAATAATGGTTATATTACAAGTAATTACGATATATCTAATGGTTTTACAGGAGAATTTCGTTTTGACGCATCGTATATATCCATATGTGTAGATGGATCTGGATCAAGTAATGATTGGCGTGAAATAGAAATTGAAAAATTATATCAGTTATCAATGGACAGTACATATTTAGATCAAACAATAGCAGAAGTACAAGCTTCCCATGCTGCTGTAAACACAGCCGTGGATTACGTGGAGCAAATATTTGGAGCAGAAGATGATAGTACAACTATACAGAGTATATTAACAGATATATCCGGAGCAATCATAGGCGCTGATACAGCAAGAAGTAATTTAATAGCGACAATAGCAGATGCTAGTAATATTATCATCGATGTATCGAATGCTATAGCAGGAGTTGATGTAGTAATTGCTAATTTGGATGCTTCTTTGAATGTTATAATGGATAATATTGAAACCCAAGTTATTGCCAATATTAATGTTGATGATATATCATTCAATAGTATTTATGTATCTGAAATGTCATGTGATATTCTAGACGTTTCTAGTAATGCCTCGTTTGGTGATGTTTCCATGAATAATTTGGATGTAAGTAGTAACATGGTTGTTTCTGGGACACTGACCGGTCTTACAATTAGTCGATTGGATAGTTCCATGACAACCGTATTTAACGATGTTTCTAATTTGGATAGTTCTATGACAACCGTATTTACCAATGTTTCTAATTTGGATAGTTCCATGACAACAGTATTTAACAATGTTTCTGTATTGGATAGTTCTATGAGTGCTGTTGAAAACACGATTGATGTATCTGGTGTAACAATTACTGACATATCTATTAATGATCTATCTGGAGTGTATTTTAGCGATGATGCTAGTTTCAATACATATGGACATCACCCAGCCAATTTTTTGATGGATTATTCAGGTAACTTAATTATAAAGTTAAATGACTACTACTTTAAATACAACGTAGCAGATGTATCAAGTGGTTATAATGGAATCACACCCCCATAGTAATGATACATATAGTTCAAATATTATATAATATATTTCACATGGTATATGATGTAATATATTACTTAGTAACGGATTATTTACTATTCTTTAAATAATAGTAAATATATAAAAAGAAGAATAAAAAGAAGAATAAAAAGAAGAATAAAAAGAAGAATAAAAAGAAGAATAAAAAATATAATAGATATATAAGTAGAAAAATGTCCTTTACACGATTCAACGACGATCCATGTAGAATAAAAAAACAATTACAAGAATCCACCGGAACTGGAAGATATATGTTGAACAAGCCAGGATGGGGAGCAAATCCGTGTTTTATGGATGATCCTCATATTCGCATGGAACAGTGGGGTGCTAATTTACAGACCAATAGTATTAATTTAGAGAGTGATTTATTAGGTTTAACACGTCCTTTAACAAAAGATTGCGAAAGCAATAATTTTAAAAAGGCAGAGGTAAATACATCACCTATTCAATACCCCACATGTAATCCATTTACTGAACAATCAAGAGTGACGAATCCAGCTTGGTGGTATAGAGATTTAGAACAAAATCACAATTATATTCTTCCATTGAATCCACAAGAAAACACTTGCATTCCCTTCCAGAATAATTTAGATACACGCATTTTAGAAAAAGATTATTTCGTGGCAAAGGCTCCTTGTATATCTTCAAACAATAACAATGTTTTAGCAGCAAATTCATTTTCAGGATTTGGCGCAGGAGGCAATGTCAATAATTGTTCTACTACCAACACTTGCGGACCAGTCTAACGAGACCATTTTAACGAGACCATTCCAGAAAAAAAAATTAAATCGTTATCATATCGTATTATGTCATATAAAAATATTTATATAACATATATATAAAAATATGGAATTAGCAGTACCATTAATAGCATTAGGAGGATTATATGTAGCATCCAATCAAGAAGATAAAAAAGAAGGTTATGAAAGCATGGGTAAGCCAGCAAATTCATTACCAAATTCCGAACCATTGCCAGTTAATTATCCAAAAACCGCACCAGTAAATAATAACAATCCAAATATGTATCGTGACCCAAATACAGTGACTGATCGTTATTTTAAACCATCTATTTATCAGGAATATAAAAACGGTCCGGATCAGTTTGGAAATGTATCAAAAACAAACGAGTTCAAGAGCTTAACTGGTGATGATATAAACAAATCTAATTTCAAGCATAATAATATGGCCCCTTTTTTCGGTGGAAAGATTCGTGGAAGCACTCAAGATCCAAATATATCTGAGACAGTTTTAGATAATATGATTGGTTCTGGAAGTCAGCAAATAAGAAAACAGGAGCAAGCGCCTCTATTTACGCCACAAAAGGATATTCGTTATTCTCATGGTGCTCCAAATCAAAGTGATTTTTATCAATCAAGAGTGATGCCAGGTTCAAAGATGGCAAATGTGAAATTATGGGATGAACAGAAAGTGGGGCCTGGATTAGATGCTGGTTATGGCACCGAAGGCCAAATGGGGTTTAATTCCGGCATGGCAGCCAGAGAGAAATGGGTTGATAGAAACGTAGATCAGTTACGCAGTGAAACCAATCCTAAAATGACCTATGGATTAGAGAATCATGAGGGTCCTGCCCACTATTACAATAATGCGCCAGCAACAAAAGATACGCAAGGAAAGGTAGAGAAATATTTACCAGATACTTATTTTATCAATACTCCTGATAGATGGCTCACGACGACAGGTCTAGAAAAGGGACAGACCTCGCGCGCAATTCAAGTAGATAAAGACGTAAATAGATCAACCACATCAAGACAATATTTTGGCGGAGATTCAAATACATCTGGAACGAAAATGTATACACCAGGGGAGCATCAGTTACCCAAACGTCCTCAGCTAGAATCTAATCCTATTGCGAATCCTTCTGCAAAAGGTGCTGGAGCAGCAAGTGCTGGTGATTATGGCATAGGTGGATATAAATCATTGCCCAATAATAGATGTACTGTTCAAAATGATCACGGTTTCGGTATAGTAAATGGATTCATGAAGGCAGCTGTAGCCCCCATTATGGATATATTAAGACCCTCTAGAAAAGAAAACGTCATTGGAAATGTCAATCCTACCGGTAATGTTCAAATGACGGTCAATGCGCCTCCTGTCTTCAATCCTGCCGATCGCGCACCAACCACAATTAAAGAGACGACTGTAGGATTACTTGATAACAATCATTTGAACGTGGAGGGACAACACGATGGAGGATATATAGTATCCGAACAACAATCCGTAGAACAACAGAGAGATACAACCAATAGCGAGTATTATGGTGACGGTGGAATGAATACTGGTGTAGCGCTTTATAATGCGGCATACAATCAACGCAATAATGTCAATAAAACTTACAGAAATCGCCCCAATCAAGGTGGTATGGCAGTATTGAATAACGAACAACATATTCAGATAGATAAAAACGAGGCAGATAGAAATAATAATAGAGCCATGATAAGAAATGGCAATGGAAGTATTAACAATACCATACCTTCAATGGAAACTTATGGAAAAATCAACATGCCTCAATATTATGATAATTGCCAGGACTGCGAGAGAATCAACCCTGATATATTGACCGCATTCAAAGAGAATCCTTACACCAAGAGTTTGGGAAGTTATTAAGTGTTTAATAACGATTTGGTTAAAATAGTTAAATAGAAACAATAATATAAACATTTCTTATATTATTATTTAAATGGCAGATAAAACAATAACCATAACCGATAAAATAGTCACTCATAATACAGAGCCATTTGTAGCAACATTGGATAATTGTTTAACGCAAGAAGAATGTGAGCATATGATTCGCATATCAAAACCAGCTATGAAAAAAAGTCTGGTAAGTTTTGATAAAATAGGAGTAGAATCCAGTGGTAGAACCAGTCAGAATACATGGATACAACACGATCATGACGAAATTACAAAAAGAATAGGCGAGAACATAGCAAAAACAGTTGGCATGCCTCTAGAAAACGCGGAAGCATTTCAAGTAATATATTATGATACATCCACTGAATATCGAAATCATTACGATAGTTGGGAACATGATGGTTCTGAAAAAACATTACGTTGTATGAAGAATGGTGGTGCGCGTTTAAAAACGGCCCTAGTATATTTAAATGATGTGGAGGAAGGTGGTTCAACGCGATTAAATCGTTTAGATATTGACGTTTTACCCAATATGGGTAAATTATTAATATTTGAAAATACATATACAGGAACGAATGTAAGGCATCCGCAATCTGAACACGCAGGTATGCCAGTCGTAAAAGGAGAAAAATATGCATTTAACTTATGGTTCAAAGAATGTCGAGCAAAGAAATTATATTCCGAATTCAATCCTGGATATTACAATAGCAATAGCAATAGCAACAGCAACATTGAAGCCAATATGCTCGTGAAAAATACTGTATTCAATGTAGCATCATCAACATCAACCACGAATGATCAAGAACAATCCTTATATAAATATACACAATTAACAAAATTAAAGGAATCATTTACAAAAGTGTCTGAAAAGAAACATATATACAAGTCAGAGAGATTTTTAGAAGAAAATGAATGTAAAAAAATAATAGATAAGTGTGATTTTACAAAATCATCGTCAAAATATACCAATTGTTGGGTTGGAAATGATAAATTCACAGAAACATTACATAAAATAGAGGAGGCGACTGGTATTCAATCTTGTTTTTTTGAAAATATGAATGTATTTAAATATGGTTCAAATCAAATACATGGTCCCTTTATGGAGGCATATGATATTACAAGTGAAAACGGAAAAAAATATACTGAAAAAAGGGGTCAGCGTATATATACTATTACTATACCATTGAATAATACAATGACAACCAAATTTAACCGTATAAATGAAACACGTGATTCTACTATTGGTTCCATGTTAATATACGATAATATTTTACATAATTCCAAATCATCTAGAGATATGGATATGGAGCATACGTTATACAATATGACCGATGATGAAATATACCTTTTAAATATTTACGTGAGAGAAAAAGACAATACAAATAAATTGCATTTACCAACAGAATTAATTACTGATATTGTGACAGTTGATAGTAGCGTAACGCCATCGTTGGATACTCAGCATGGAGCGGAATCAGTTATAGTGTCTGATAATTATAAGGAAACCTACGATAACGTGTTGAAATTATTTGAACAAGATAAAATCACGCGTGGATGGAGCGGTTTAAACAACTTCACTTACGTAATGAAAGGTGATTTTGATTATTTTAAAAATACAGTAGTTGAATATATAAATAGTCGTAGATCTCCTATCATAGATGTCATGGATGGTGATATAATCGATATATTGAATGAAAATAATAAATCGACATTGAATGAGGATAATTTACAAAAAAACTATGTATTTGATGAATATACTCCAGCGGTAGTTGAAAATGTACTAAATAAAAATGCTTTGACAATTTGCCAACAATATTATTCTACAAATATTGAAAAGGGTGCTTATGTATTGGGCGATAAACAATCAAAGAGGTTCAAGTCGCATAATGAACCAATGTCGCGAATACTACATTATGAGATATTGCCTCTAATTGAGAAGATCGTGGGCAAGAAATTAATACCGACATATACATATTTGTCGGCATACGTAAAAGACTCTGCTTTACCAGCTCATACAGATAGAGCTGATTGCGAATATACCGTATCTTTTCTTATAAATAAACCGGAAAATTCCAAGTGGCCTATTTATCTACACAAGGTGAAACAACCGGTAAAACATAAAGGTCGCAGCGATTTTACACCATCCAAAGATGAATGTATCGCAGTAGATTGTAATGCTGGTGGACTCATGATGTTCCAAGGAACGGATCATATACATTTTAGAGAGGAATTACCAGACGATTTTTATCATATCGTTTTACTTCATTATAAAAGCGTGTAATGAAATCGAAAAATATAATATAAAAATAATGTTAGTATTATTATTATATGTCAGAATTAACGTTCAGTAACAATTTATTAAAAATGTATACAAATAAAAATTCAAGTGTTTTTTCATTGGCTGGGGAAATGGTTCATAATAAAATACGAGGTAAATATGGTATAGTATATGACGATTTTGATTGTAAAAAAGAGGTAATTAATAGTTGGAAATCATATAATTTACAAACCATATTTACCAATGCCCCTAGAAGAAAAACAATACATATGGATGATAAAATACTATTTCATAAAAGAATGTCTGATTCCATTTTTACTCCAGAAAGTTATTTGACCACAGACGATATTAATGACAAAACAGGTCTTTTTTTTGTAAAAAAAACAGGTAGTACTGGAGGAAAAGGAGTAAATATTTATAATTATGATACATTACAAAATATCGATACAAATAATTGTGTAATACAACGAAATATTTCAACTCCAGATTTATATAATGATAATCGATATAAGATTCGTCAATTAGTTTTACTTTATAATAAAAATGTATATTTACATAAAAAAAACTGGTTCACTTCTAGTAATATTAATTATAATAATAATGATGATTCAAGTAATAATTTACGCGATATGCACGTAATTAATCAAAAATCTGATACTATATTTGACTTTACAAGTAAAATAGACAATCATGAAACATTTTTTGAAAATATAAAATTAGCTGTAAAAGATTTTAAAAAATATTATTCCAAAGAAATAGATACAATTGAAGGCAAAGAATATGCTGTTTTGGGGTTTGATTTTATTGTTGATAATGATAAAAATGTTCAAATAATTGAAATAAATCATAGATCTAATTATTGTCATCCAAAAAATGTAAGTATAGAATGCGATGTAGGATTTTTTAGAGATATGATGTTACTATTAATAAATGGAGAACAGAATGATTTAATATTAGTTTAATAATATATTATATGTTATAAATTATCATACATAATTTAAATACATATTATTAATACTGTATTATGAAATACATAGTATATAAATTATTTAGTGGAGTAGGATTTTGTAATCAGTTATTTTCATTGGAAACAGCTATTTATATGGCCAATATAAGTAAACGTAAATTGATATTATTAATTCCACATCCATTATGTCATTGTGGTCATACATCATGGGATTATGGTTATTTTTTAAATTATTTTACAAATGATTTTTTAACATATTTACCGTATGGGTTTGAAGTTCATTATAAAGCGATTCCAAAATCGATACTCAGTATTACATCTAATCAAGATAAATGTAAAGAGATTAAATACCCATGTAGTTTTAGTAATTTGGTATTTGTAGATAAAGAATTGGATATTGAAGAAAATAAACAAGATATATCGGATTTTGTACATTGCCGACAAAAAACAACCACTACATTCGATGAAAATCAAGAATATGAATATTTGTATATTACTCAATCATCTGCTAGTAGATGTTTTTATAATTTTTACACTACATCAGAAAACTACATGTTAATGAAACATATATGCGAATCATTAAAAATCAATACATTTGTTCAAGAATGCGCCAACAATATTTACTCTGAATTGTTTAACAAAAATAATCAGAATAAAAACTCATTTGATCTATTCTGCCATTTAAGATTTGGCGATATACATAAAGACGCAAATTTCGTAAACCGTTCTAATGATATCATTTTGAAAAATATAAATGAATATATAGATGGGCATATTACAAATATGATTCGACCTACAGTATATTGTATGGTTGACAACAAATCCAATAAACAGTTTATTGAAAATATGAAAAAGTACAAGGTAGTGTACATTGATAATGATCTAACAACTGGCTATATAGATAAGATTTTAAAGAATAATCCAATGATTGGTCGTGATTTTAAGAAATGTAAAAATTATGCGGTAGCGACTGCTTTAATAGAAGTAATATTATGTGTAAAGGGAAAAGAATTTGTAGGAACCACTACAAGTACTCTATCACACTATATACAATATTTGCGATATAATGAAAATAAATCACACTTTAATTATTGTAATTTGAAGAATAATAATGTTCAATATTGTCGTCTTCAACCAGTCGTAAAAAATAAATACCCATGGATTAAATACAGATATATGAGTGGACATACGGTTAGTTGGCATGCTTTCTGGTCACCGGACTCATTATTTGGTAATCCTGAACATTTAACTCAAAATATATATACAATTGTCAATAAAACGGATGGATTTGGGTCACAAATACATGCCTGTTTTTCTTTAATCGCGTATTGTGTATATAATAATTCTCGATACGTTCATACTCCATTTACAAAGATGCAGCACAATGATGCGAACAATCCAAAGTTTCCTCAAATAATGAACGATTTTATAAATATTGAATCAAAATATGATACTATTCAACAAATCTCAAATTATGAAAATTCACTCGTTAATGGAGTTCAAGAAGGATATTTTGTCCATGGGAGTCTTTCACCTGAATTCTTTTATAATGACAATGTGTTATCCATTCTTCGTGAAATATACAATTCAAAACCGAAACCTCAAATACCTAATTATAAACCATCAAAAAATAATATAGTATTACATATGCGTCGAGGTGATGTAAACGCAACTAAATATCCGTCCAGATGGTCATCTGATGAGGATTATATTAATTTGCTTCGCAAGACAATAGAAAATATAAAGAATATAGGGAAAGACGAAAATGATAATATAACAAATTATGAAATTCATATATTATCCGAAGGAGAGCCCCAACTATTTAAAGCCATTACCGATATTTATCCTGATATTAAATTACATCTAAGTATAGATATTCAACAAACATTTCACATGATGGTGATAGCTGATGTATTAATCATGTCAAAAAGTTCTTTTTGTTATGCTGCTGGATTGATTAATAAAAACAAGGTCGTTGCGAATAATCTGACTAGGTGGTGGCATAAACCATTGAAAACATGGAGTATTATTTAAATGAAATTATATGTATTATTAATAGCAATCAATATATGAGTTGTGATAATAATATTATTTTGTATAATATTATTATATGTCCAAAATATTTATTACATTTGGTGCTGGTGGTGACCAATATATTAATGCTGGTAATCGATTGCTCAAACAAGCAGAGAGTACTGAATTATTTGATAAAACATTTTTTTATAAAGATGGTGATTTAAAAAATGATGTTTACTCCAGAATTCAAAGAACACCGCCATGATCAGTCAACATTTAGTTTACTAACAAAAAAATATGGTTTATTTAGTTCGCATTCTATTTTAAACTGTGTGCGTGCTAATAGAAATAAATCAGGAATATCTAAAATTTAAATAATTATATTTTTAATATCACCAACATTTCTTTCCATATGTATTATTAATTTTGTATTAAATATTATAGTTATTGTAAATTAATTTGGTAAAATCCCAATCCCATTTAATATTTTTTTTTTAGATAAATTACTACCATTTAACTCATAAATATTATCATGATTACATGCTAATGCAGAAACCATTCCATAATTTGACCTATATGTAATATACAATTTACATGTATGCAAAGAAAGAATGTATGTATCCACAAATATTTTTGATATATCATCATCAACTGCTTTTCTATCCAAATGTTGTATAATATCATTGTTATATAGAACTCGATCTTTATTCCATATTTTTATACCTGTTTTATATACTTCATCGGAATCACTTGTTATAAAGATATTATAAGATGAATCCATTGTTTCGTCACATTTTTTTTTTATATCGGTTAAAAATATATTAATACCACTATATAATCCAGTGCTATGAGTTTCTTTTTTATTTGTTACCATATACATATCACCACATCTAACTTGTATACCAACTATATTTGTTCTACCTTTAATAATATTTTCTACTTTCTTTAAAAATAAATCTTTTGGCTTGAATATATCAGTATATAATTTTTGATATTCATAGATTATCTCTTCGTCTGTAAATTTTACGCCAACTATATTACCAATTGTTCTACAAATATTACTATTTAAATGAAATACATAATGATTATGGGGAAATATATATTTATATGTTTTATCTTTGTTGGATTTATCTTCATTTTGTATAATACCATTTTTAACATATTCAATCATTCGTTTTCTCCCCCCATCTATTAAATTCCACCCATTTGAACCAATTTCTTTTATATTCGTAATATTTTTAGCATTATATTTTTCATAATCAAAGAGATGTACTATATTTTCTTTAATCCATAAAATATAAAATTCATGATTAAATATTTTACTTAATATTTTTATCGCTATTAAACCATTTATTCTATCTCCATAGCCACCTAATAGCATATTGGGATATGATATTATAAACATATTGATATATATATGTTTATTATAAATAAATAATTCTAAATAGACTTATTGTAAAAATATATATTTAAAGTCAATTAACAACATAAAAAATATTATTTAATTATAATAATATGAAAATTATAAGTATTGGATGTAATTGTGATGTCGGTTTATTTATTAAAAAAAATTATAGTAGTGAATATTATCCATTTGATTGGATCTGGTCAAACATTGATTTTGTTATAAAGACATTTGAAACTGATTATTTTGAATTTACTGAATGCGATAAATTAAATGCTGTATGGAATCCACCACATAAACATACATATATATATAACAATAATTGTAATGGTGGAGAACAAAAAACATGTTCTGCACTTAGTCTTCATGACGCGGATAATCTAAACAAACTAGGATATAATTTAAAAATACCAATAATAAATGAAAAATTCGTAAGAAGGTTTAAACGTCTATACGATGTATTAAATTCGAACGAAGATGTAATATTAATAAGACGTGTATTAGATAAAGACTATACTAATATCAAAAAAGTATATGAAACTACTGAAAAAATTATACATTTACATAAATTATTAACAAATAAATTTACAGCAAATATCCATTTATATATTGTGGATAATCACGGATTTATTGATAAATCGAGTATTCACGAAAATATAAAAATATTTAATTCATTTATTAACTTAAATGAATATTTAAAGCCAATACATGATAAACATCATATGGACAAAGTAACTGTCGTAATTCCTACATACAATCGATTTAAATATTTAATGAATACAATACAATCAGTCAAAGAACAAACACACACTAACATTGAAATAATTGTAGTGAATGATTGTTCAACAGAAAAAGAGTATTATGAATATGATTGGAATAAAAATGGTGTTCGTATTATTCATTTACCAGAGAATAGTAAAACGAAGTTTGGTTTTGCTTGTCCAGGAGGGTATCAGCGTAATTTTGGAATTAAAGAGGCAACTGGAGAATACGTTGCGTTTTGCGACGACGATGATACTTGGTTTCCGCAAAAATTAGAATTACAATTAAAAGCAATGAAGGAAAATGATTGTAACATGTCATGTACGGATGGACTATTTGGAAGAGGTGTATATGATGAAACAAAAACATATAAGAAATATAATAAGGAAAATTATTTCGGCATATTAAAAAGTATCTATAAAAAAAGGGGTTCTTCTTTAATGGATAATGGCTTTCCAACTATTTGGACTCCAGATTTTTTTAAGGTACATAATTGTGCTATATGTAGCTCGATGATGATAAAAAAGGAGGTAATAGATGTAGTTGGTGATTTTGTAGTTGCCCGAGCTAACGAAGATTACGAATATTGGCGTAGAGCGGTTCTAATAACAAACTGTGTATATGTAGACGAGCCTTGTGTATATTATGACGCGAGTCATGGTGCTGGTCAAAATTATTAAATACTAATAATAATGTAATAAATTTTTATTATATTATTAATAAAACTATAATTATTGTGTTTTTGTATTTACATAATAGTACCAGTCATATTTAAAGGTTCAATAGCAACACATGGACGAGGTAAATTACCTGATGAATAATTAATTTGTTTACCACAAAAATCTGGATGATTTTCAACCATGATAGTTTCAAAATGTTCTGGTACTGGTCGTACACCTGCTATATGACATCTAGGTAAACAATCTGTTCTTTTATTTAAATGAATTAAGACATCTTTATTATTTGTTATAGTTATAAAATGACTCATAATCCAATCTTGATCCGCGCCGCGGCGAAAAGTATTATGAACAGGTTTACTAGTAACTGATTTAATATAATCTTCTACATTAATAATTTTATCAGGGTATTTCTCTCTAAGTATTATATTACATACACCAAATAACCCCCCCATTAAACTACCATGTGCTGGATGGTCTAAAATAGAATGAAGTGCTTTACCTGACGCAATCCATTCATCTACCATTTTTTTCTCTCTTTGTGAAGCTCTTGAGTCAGCATCTCGTGAAACCCAATAATCAATATCGGTTTCGTTTAAAGGTGTAAATCGTCTGAACATACCTTCAATATCTTCGCCATCACCATTACTCAGTTCCGAAAAGGGGATTAACATACAGTTTAAATTTTTTAAAACATCCAATACGCTTTCAGGTACAGATTGTTTTCCAGTCGAATAATAAACTCTAACTTCCCATCCTAGATATGTAACATTACTACTAACTACAGCTTCAATAATACCATGACAATACTTTAATTTATTACCGAATAAACAATACGATATTACTTTTTTACCCATATAATATAGAAGTATATATTATATACAATATATACTTTTATATTATATAATCCTAGACTAAATATAATATAGAATAACGAAAAAAGTATTAAATATAATGACATAAATAATGTAATATTCATGTCATTAACTATTCATCAAAATATTATCAAAAAAATGGATAATTTTATTGAGAATAAAAAAATACCCAATCTAATATTTCACGGATCATCTGGGTCTGGGAAAAAAACAGTATTGTTCGACTTCTTAAAGAAAGTGTATAATAATGAACCGAATTATATGAAGAATTATGTCATGATTGTCAATTGTGCGCACGGCAAAGGCATAAAATTTATTAGAGAAGAATTGAAATTTTTTGCTAGAACAAATATTAATCTACAAGAAGGAAGCATCTTTAAAAGCATCATCTTATTAAACGCCGATAAATTAACCATAGATGCTCAATCTGCCTTGAGAAGATGTATTGAATTATTTAGTCATTCAACAAGATTTTTCATTATTGTAGATGACAAATATAAGCTATTAAAGCCAATATTATCACGTTTTTGCGAGGTATTCATACCAGTACCTGTAGTGAATGGAAAAGAAGTTAACTTACATCGTTTTCAGCTAGATAACAGTTTTTCCATTGTAAAACAAGAGAAGCAAAAAAAGACGAAATTTAAGGGGGAATTAGATAAGATAAAGGAGAAAGATGTTCTAGAAATAAGTGACATACTTTATGAAAAGGGATATAGTGCCTTGGATTTAGTAGAATATATTAAAGATATGAAAATCGAAGAAATTAAAAGATATGAATATTTAGTATTTATTCAAAAAATAAAGAAAGAATTTAGAGAAGAGCGATTATTGATGTCATGTATATTGCATTTCTTATTAAAGCGTTTAGATTACTCTTTAGAAAATATTTCTTTTATGTAAATGGACGACTATTCTGTATCAAGCCTACAAGAGTCTAGAAATGAATGGTGTGCTCGCCTAATTAATATTTTTACCCCTTTGGTTATCGAGGGATTCAAATCTATATTTGACGAATCATGGAAACTATGTCAGGAAAACGATGAAACGGAGAAATATTTGATGACTTATCAGAATTTCTTAGCAAGAATTCCCAAATGGAATCCAAATATTGTAGAAGAGGAAACAAAGCGAATTGTTGAAAAAAGCAATTGTGGTTATTTGAATGATTTAATCAGCTGTGTTCATATTATTCAGTTGAAAAGTTTAACATGTATGCGTGTAGGAAATCAACAGAAAAAGGTTGACATTAATGTTCCTTCATTAAATGATTTTGTTCATAAAGTGTATATCAATACTGCGAGGAAAATATATACCAATATTTATTTGTTTGAGAAAAATGTCGGTCCACTTCAAATACAAAAACATAATCGTGAGTTAGAAATGATAGTAAGAGAGCAAATTTTAAACTCTATTAGAGAAAATATTCCAGTAGAAAATATTTTGAAGGTGTATTTAGATGAGACTATTGAGAATGATGTTCAAGTCGAAGAAAGCGAGGAGATTATTTCCACTGAACCAATAGAAGAGGAAGTAGCGACAGATGACAAAACTGATGGTGATGTTGATGAAGATGATTCGAATAAAGAAGTAGAAGAAGAAATTAAAATCGATCCATTAGAAGGACTTGGTGATATATCAGATAATTCTAAAGAAACAGATAGAATCCAGTTTAATGACATTGATAAAGCGATTGGAACAGACAATAAAATAGAGGATATTGCTGCACCAAAAACAGTAGAGAGATTAGAGCAAATAAGTCAGGAAAGAGCGAAAGCTAGAAATAATGAAGAGGATGATGAGGAGGAAGAGGATGATAGAATAAAGATTGGTGAAAAGATAAAATTGACAGATATAGATGTACATGATTTAGAAAAGCCAAAAGAAACAAACAAGGTTCCCATTGGTCTAGATGAAATTGAAATATTGACCTAGATACTTTTGAGAAAAGTATGACAAAACCTATTTATACTTTTGAGAAAAGTATGACAAAACCTATTTATACTTTTGAGAAAAGTATGACAAAACCTATTTATACTTTTGAGAAAAGTATGACAAAACCTATTTATACTTTTGAGAAAAGTATGACGACAATATAATAATAATAATAAATATTATTATATTGTATTATATTATATTATCATAATGGTAAATAATAATTACGTACTTGGTTCAGGAGTAGGGGCAACAAGTATATTTGCTAGACGAGCTAAACGTCGTAGGTCTTCCAAGTGTATAGCTAACTGTACGTCTAATGTTACAATAAACAGTGCTATAAATATTACACCTGACACAATAATTGATTTATATAATACAATTAATTATGGAGCGTCAACACAATATTATCAAATATTAAAAGATAGAATTCCACTTGAACTTCAATCTTTACAATATGCTATCTATACAAATAATTTATACTATAATAATTGTCGTCTCGTGTATAACAAATTACTTAATTATTATCCATTGGCAATTATATATCCAAATACTGAAGGTTATATTTCATATTTAATAAAAACAATTGTAAAACATAACATGTTATTTGCTATTAGATGTTCAGGACATTCTTACGAACCAGCTTCATTATCAAATGGTATTATTATAGATTTAAAATTTTTAAATAAGTATGTTGTCGTTAGTGATGATAGAAAAACAGCAAAGATTAGTGCTGGTATGAATTTAGGCAATCTTGTATTACAATTAGCAAAATATTCACTCATTACTCCTACAGGAGAATTTAATTCAGTTGGTATGAGTGGTCTCTTTTTAAATGGAGGGAAGGGTAAATTATCTAGATATTTAGGAATGTCATGTGATAATATTGTTTCAGCCAAAATAGTAAATTATGAAGGAATCGTAATTAACGCTAGTTCAACCGAAAATTCAGATTTATTATGGGCAATTAAAGGTGCTGGTTCTTGTAATTTTGGTGTTATTACTGAATTAGAAATAAACGTGTACGATGATATATATATTCATTTTAAAACATTAACCTGGGATTGGAATATTGCTACTTTTACTAGTATATTTAAGATATATCAGACTTGGATTGCTACTCATCATTCTACAAATACAATAACTGGAAATTTTAACATGACCTACAACAATGGTATAGCTAAGTTTTCGATAAGTTTTCATAAAATTGGAACTGGTTCAATTGATGATGAAATATCACAATTCTTAGAATATAATAAACCTCCTACAGTTACGAGGGATTGTAGTGGTAATTATTCAAAAATTACAGATTGTTGGATAAATTATGAGAATGGATTATATCCGCCATTCAGTAAAATTAAATCTACAATGATATTCGAAGCGATCGATGATAATAATATTAACTTATTAGCAGTTTCTATCGAAACACAATTTAATAACAACTTAATATTAAATTATCAATTAAATTTCTCACAAATGGGAGGTAAAGTTAAAAATATAGATGAAACTAGAAAAGGTTGTTATTACCCTCGAGAAGCAATATGGGTATTAAGTATATTTAGTCAATGGACAGATCCATCTTATACAGAAGATATTATTAGTTTCTTATCTACAGTTTATAATAGCATTAATAAATCTCCTTATTGCTTTCCAAATTTGATTGATTACAGTATTCCAAATTATATGAATAGTTATTATGGTGATAATAAAGATGAGTTAATTAATATAAAAACAAAATATGATCCAAATAATGTATTTAATACTAAACAAAGCATACCTATTAAATGAACATAACTATAGTAGTAATTCGTTAAATTTACATAAACTTTATTTTCAGTTAATGTAAATGACAGAAGTCTTCATATATGCTTTAGCAATATCGACTGTATTCTTTTTATTTAAATTTGTAGAAATGAAGTTTGCTTCAGATGATGATAAGAAACCATTAAAAGCAGTCACTAAAGAGTCGCTATTTGTATATATTTCCTCAGTTGTCGGAATATATTTATATTCTCAGTTTGATACTGATAGTGTAAAGAGTGGAGGAGGAAAAACCACAATGGCTTTTGTAGACAATCCAGCCTTTTAATTATCATTGTCGTATAGTAGAGGGAATGTGTATATAATAATTTATTAACTATTAATAAATTATTTTCTGTATGATAATTTAATTACGTATTTTTGTTGTAATCTCTCGTTCATATGTGAAATTATTGTAAATTAGGAATATTATCAAGATTCATAACTTTTGCGCTTTTATTTAATTTTTTCTTACTTGTCACATAATTTTTAAAAATATCATTTTCCAATTGAATTGATGGTATCGCATTATGAATAGTTCTAGCAATCATTTTATATAATTTAAATTCAGGATATCTCTCTTCGCCGCTATTTTTATACAAAATATTTCTGTCTTTATCGTCTATTAACCATGAACCAATTAATTTGGCAAGTTTATTCTTCTTTAAAATTTCTTCCGCATCAAAAATATCTTCCACGAAATGATCATATAGACAACACGCCAATCTACATAAGTCAAAACTAGGATTCGGTTCTAATATAGGCTTATTATTATCTATGTAAGGTTCACAATTATATTGCGATGCGGCATCTCCTTTGGGGTGAAAGCTATCACTACACATAATTTGACCTTGAAACTTATAAATAGCACGTCCGAAATCGATGATTTTGTATATTTTTCCATACGTTGGAACCTTATACGTAACCTTATTGAATGTATAATATAAAAACTGTTTCTCGGTAGATATATACATTATATTATTTGTATGTAAATCATTATGTGTAAAAGAAAATGTTTTTTGAAAAATGGATAAACTGATAATTATTTGAAATAAACAAGATGTCCATTCTTGGTCTTTTAATAAATCATTTTCCATCAAATAATCCAATGTATTTTCACATTTTTCCAAGGTTATCATTTGTACCGGAAAATTAAAAATAGAACAATATATATCGTCTTCGTCTTCACTTTCGCAACTACTACCATCATCATCTTCATCATCATCCTCTTCATCATCATCACATCCATTTATGTCATCACCATGTTTATTACCGTCACCACGATCATTATCATTATTTAAATCATATTCTTCATCTTCATCATAACTATCAATAGATGTATTTGAAGATTTAGAACTAAATGTAGAAGAAGATGATGTAGACGATGATTTCTTTAGATGATGGTTATAAATACAAACATCACTCAAGTCTACAATTTGTATATCTGATGTAGATTGTATGGATAAATCAGATTCCACAATGTTTGACGAAAATACAGAAAAATCTTCGCTAGAAAAAGTATCAATATCTATTTTTTCCAGATTATCGTTAATAACTATTTTTCTCTTATTTGTACGTGAGTCAATGTTAAATATTCCAGCATGTTCATCATTTTCAATTATATATCGTTTATTTCGTGTTTCGTGAAAAAAATCATTTTCATTTAAATAATCTATATCATCTACAATGTTATATATAAACTTCTCTTGCTCGCATATAAAAGCACCATAGTAATCAATGCTATTTAAAAAACTGTAATTGTGTAACAATTGACTAGACAAATATGTGAAAAACGAATCTACGTAGGCACTATTGTTTTTATCTTGTAGTTTAGGAAAAGAAGCATCCGTATTAAACTGAGGTAATAAAATGACGTCATTTCCAGATAAATCATATTTACCAGTCAAATACTTTAATGGGTCTAGTAATGGCGAGTATTTGCAAAAAGTCTCTTTTTCTACCAAATTGTTTGAGTTGTCGGAAACACGAATACTCAATCTATTTTTATCAATCTCTCTACATAATGAATGAATATAGTATTTTTGATTTAGGTTGATGCTGTTGTAATTCGTCGTGTTTAGTGAAAAGAATTTTTCATAGAGAGGAACATAATTTTGAAGTTTTTCTAAACCTAAATCAGATTTTTCTAAACTCTGAAACAACTCGTCGTTCTTATTTTTTCGGTAATACAAAGAAAAGTTCATTCTTTTATTATTCTTAAAGTAAATATAATAATTCATTTAAACTTATTTCTCGTAAATCATTAGTATTTTTTTTCTTTTTAGAAGTTAAGCATGTCATTGGATATGAAAAAGTTCGATATGAAAAATATTAGTTTTCGTCCTGACGAGAACAAGGGTCCGGTTGTCGTTTTAATTGGTAGACGTGACACTGGTAAAAGTTTCTTAGTGAGAGATTTATTGTATTATCATCAAGATATTCCTATAGGAACAGTCATATCTGGAACGGAAGCAGGTAATGGTTTCTTTGCGGAACATGTCCCCAAATTATTTATTCACGATGAATATAATAGTGCCATTATCGAAAATATTTTAAAAAGACAAAAAACAGTATTAAAACAAATAAAGAAAGAGATGGAAGCTTATAAGCGAACAAATATAGATCCTCGCGCATTTGTTATATTGGATGATTGTTTGTACGACAATAAATGGACAAAGGACAAACTAATGCGATTGTTGTTTATGAATGGACGCCATTGGAAGATTATGTTAATTATTACTATGCAATATCCATTAGGTATTCCACCTAATTTAAGAACGAATATTGATTATGTTTTCATATTGAGAGAGCCATATATTGCAAATAGAAAGCGTATATGGGAGAATTATGCTGGTATGTTTCCAACATTTGAATCTTTTTGTCAAGTAATGGATCAATGTACTGAAAATTTCGAATGTCTAGTAATTAATAACAATTCCAAATCAAACAAGTTACAGGATCAGATTTTTTGGTACAAAGCACAAAATCATGGTGGATTTAAGTTGGGTTCAAAAGAATTTTGGGAATTGTCAAAGGATATTGATAGTGATGATGACGATGATGTATATGATCCAAATAGTGTACAAAAGAAAGGGGCTGGGCCGAAAATAAACGTAAAGAAAAGTAAATGGTAAAAACAATGTAAAAAAAACAAAATAATTTATTTTGTATTCTTATTATATAATGAGTAAAAATACAAAGAATAATAGTACAGATAATATTCCGTCAGCAACAAACGTAGATTTAGACGTAGTTGAAAAGGCCCTAATTAAAGGTGGAAATAAAGTAATAAATAAAGCAATGAAGCAGATAAATGACGGAGCAACCGACAACCATGTAGAACCACCCAAAGTTAATGGTACTGCTGGTACTACTGGTACGAATGGTACTGCTGGTACTGCTGGTACTGGTACGAATGGTACTACTGGTACGAATGGTAATAATAAACCAACCGATAATGTAAGAAAAAGACAGACCCCTCCTGAAAATGGTAAATTAGATTATAAATATTCAAAAGAATTTACTATATTTCAAAACGAACTACAATCACTGATTAATAACAATTTATTTATTCTAAAAGAATGTAAAACTAGCAAGCGATTATTAGATATTAAATATAGCGATTTAGAATCAACAATAAATTATATTCAAATATCTGTGATTGTTTTATCAACAATGTCTGGTTTTTTACAATCGACAAAGAATTATTTTGATACATCTGAATCAATTGTATCAGTAACTGGTATTTCCATTTCTACCTATATCAGTTTAATTTTATCGGTTTCCAAATATTACAAATACGATGAGCAAAAAGAAAGAATACATAATTTAAGAGAAAAATATGCTAATTTACATAATAAAATCGAATATAGAATGGATGTATTAGGCCCTCATACAAAGGAAAATTTATGGGAACATCAAAATGTCGTTGAGAAACTAGATGAATGGTCTAAAATTAAAATAGCTATGGATGAAGAATACTTAACTTTGATTGAAACAAAACAGGCTTTAACTACTGAGTTCGAATCAATAATGGATTCAAAGTCACGAAATCAAAACTACATCAAGGATAGAGAGCTAGTTCTGGTGAATAGAGAGAAGGTGTTTAAAACACTAGAAAAACATACGGACCTTGAAAAGAGAATAAAGGAAAAGGATGTATTGACTGATTGGGCTAGTGTCATACAATTACCAGACGACGACTTAAATAATTGGGATGATCCTGTTTAAGTATTTAAGCAAACAAATTAATTTATTCATATAATTATTTTAATATGTAAATATCTACCATTATATTTACATATTATTGTTTACATATTATTGTTTTTACATAGCACCAGCATGTAAAGTGGAAAGACCATGATCAGTTTTATCACTGGTTACAATATTATCTCCTTCGAATAGCTCTGTTTTTACATCTTCTAGAGTAGCAGTTTCACTCATAGCTGCTTCTTGGGTGTTCATATTAGCCACTGAAACCAAATCACCATTTTCGTTAATAGTTTGCGTAAGTTTGTTACCAGATTCTAATGCCTTTTTCTTGTTCTCCTCAATAGCATTCATCTTGGTTTCTTTAACACGCTGTTCGAATTCATCTTTTGCTTTGTCTTCGTTCTTCTTCTTCTCACTCATTAGCTCATTGAGAGTCTCTTCCATATACTCAACACGCCCAGTCTTGTATGCCTCAGGATGGAATGGAACCCAAATACCCACTGGTCCAACATATACATCGTGATTAGGATCATTCTGTCTTAGCATTTTACATCTAAGTTCTGCTTCCTGTTGTGTAGGGAAGACGCCTCTTACTTTAATTCCACGAATAGATGTTTGGAATGAATGCTTCTCACCAAACTTCTTTTCTAGACGTTCCTCGTGTTCATCCAAAAAGTTCTTATAATCATCTTCAATAGTAGTGTTGATGAGTTTATCCTTTTCATCTTTTGAGAATTCTTGAAAATCTTTAGTCAAGTTATCAAAGTCAATATGATATTTATAAGATACAAAGTTTAAAAATTGCGCAAATTTTTCCATTGATTTACTGAAATCCCAATTGTTAATAAACTCCTCAAATAAAAATAAATCTTTCTGCTTAACAATTTGTTCCGGAGAAATAAAAGATAAACAAGCAAATTTTTGACCAGCCACTGGCCTGTCTTCATCTAATAAATCAATATATTTAGCATTTTCACTTCCATCAGGATTTGTTTTCAAAGTAATATTATCTGGATTAACAAATGAATTAGCATTATCATTTAACGATTCAATTGGGTTAGAAAAACTCATTATATGTATACTATATCTGAATATTTAAGTGTTTTTATTGATAATAATATAATGTTTTGTATCTTGTAAAAATAATTTTTTCTGTTTAGTTTATATAATAATGTTAGGAGGCATGTTAGATTTAGGTGAATTAGTCAAAAGAGCTATTAAATACCTTGTAGAAGGTTTAATGGTTGCCATTGCTGCTTATGCTATCCCCAAGAGAGGTCTTAATTTAGATGAGGTTGCTCTCATTGCTTTAACTGCTGCTGCCACATTTAGCATCCTTGATACATATGTGCCTAGTTTAGCTGTTGGTGCTCGTTCCGGTGCTGGATTCGGTATTGGCGCTAATCTCGTTAAATTCCCAGGAGGATTTTAAACGTAGTCATTCTATCTAAGTGATAAACCTGAACAGATTAAAAAATAAGTAACTGATATTTAGTTACATATTTTTTATATAAATTTTATTACATGAATTTTATTATTTGGACATTGTTATGGGTTTTGTACTGATTGTCTGCGACTTTTTCTATAATCATACCTTATGCTCCATTCTCCATATGATTTACAATCCTCATCACAAAAATAACACACGTTATTCAGAATAGTATGTTCAATAGAATCGGATTTACATATTTCTTTTTCGCACATATCATTATCACAGCATGTATAATTTGTAACCCAGACTAATTCATCTAGAACGATATTTAAATTGTCTTTATGATTAACTCTATGATGATAACTAAAATCATTTATATAATTTTCTACCTCAATAGGTAATGTAGAGAGTTTATCATTATCAATATATGTTACCATTATATAAGTATTAATATAATTTGTAACCCAGACTAATTCATCTAGAACGATATTTAAATTGTCTTTATGATTAACTCTATGATGATAACTAAAATCATTTATATAATTTTCTACCTCAATAGGTAATGTAGATAGTTTATCCATATATGATGCCATTATATAAGTAATAATATAATTTATCTAGTAAATGAGTTTTTTATATGAAACTTTATATTTTTGTTAAAAATACTTCAATTTTTATTGTTTTTTAATTTATTTTTGTAACAGTTTAAAAGAATATATATATTTATAATTATAATACTAATAATGTCAGTTATAGAATATATATGGCTAGGTGGGAATAATGAATTACGCAGTAAGATTCGTGTATTGAACAACATGAATACCAACTCAAATTTAAATTCAAACGACGAACAACAATTACTATTAACAGACATCCCTGATTGGAATTATGATGGAAGTTCTACTGGTCAGGCTAGTGGTAATGATTCTGAAATTGTAATAAAGCCAAAAGCTATATTTAAAAATCCATTTAGAATGGGACATGATTATATGGTATTATGTGATACGTATTTACCAAACAACGACGCGTTAAATAATAATAACCGACCAATTGCTAATACCATATTTAATAAAAATATGGAGCAAGAACCTTGGTTTGGACTAGAACAAGAATATTTTTTAATCCATCCTGAAACAAATATGCCTCTAGGATATGATAAAGACGGAAAGCAGGGACAATATTATTGTAGCGTAGGACATGAAAATGCGATTGGTCGTCCCATTGCAGAAGAACATATGGACCTCTGTTTATACGCAGGTATCAAAATTAGTGGCATGAATGCAGAAGTAGCGCCTGGTCAATGGGAGTTTCAGGTGGGGCCATGTAATGGAATTGAAGCAGGAGATCATCTTTGGACAGCTAGATATATTTTACAAAGACTTGGAGAAAAGCACGGAGTAAAAATTAATTTTGAACCGAAACCATTAAAAGGTGATTGGAATGGTTCAGGATGTCATACCAATTATAGTACAAAAAATATGAGAGAAGGAACTGATGATAAATCAGGGCTAGAATATATTGAAGAAGCCATTGATAAATTATCAAAAAAACACGATGAACATATGACGGTATATGGGTCAGGTAACGACGAACGAATGACTGGGGAACATGAAACAGCATCATATGATACATTTACAGATGGAGTCGCAAATCGTGGAGCCTCTGTAAGACGTGGTTACGATACAATAAAGAATAAAAAGGGATATTTTGAAGACAGACGACCAAGTTCGAATTGTGACCCATATTTAGTTACAAGTGCCATATTTAAGACAACCTGTTTGGATTAGAAAAATAGAAAAATAGAAAAATAGAAAAATAAAAAAATAAAACAATAAATTGATTTTACATATGATATAATAATAAAATTATATCATATAATATACTATGTTACCGATACCATTGATATTAGTTATTGTCGCGTGTGGAACAGTAGTAACAGGTATGATAATTGAATCTTGTTACGTAACTATACAAAATGTAAGAAATCGAATGAAAAGAAAACAACCACCATTAAGTAGATATGATGAAAATATGTTAAATAAAAACAATATTATATAATGGTTCGCTTATACAGTCATGATAATTAAATAAGTAATTAATAATTGAATAATAGCCGTAATACCGCCAAATAGTAAATATATATTTGTTATT
>Ga0233415_10000274_pt1 | contig 24908 bp, 26 predicted proteins | sample Na_anoxic_12_MG_FD_188631 | JGI IMG/M metagenome (GOLD analysis project Ga0233415, IMG submission 188631) | Seawater microbial communities from Saanich Inlet, British Columbia, Canada - Na_anoxic_12_MG | ecosystem: Environmental > Aquatic > Marine > Inlet | place: Canada: British Columbia... | reverse complement strand
GACTATACGTACAGCAACAGCTAACTTCGCTAGAACAAAGAAGGGGATAAGAAAAGATATTCATCCTACTTATTGTTTTCGTTCAGCAACTGAAGCTAACTTCGCTAGGATACTTGAGTACCATAAGATAGATTGGAAGTTCGAAGAACGAGCTTTCACATTTGAAGGCTACAAAACAAAACCCCATGTATATATCATGGACTTTGAGATCCTATCTAAAGCTAAGAAGCATAAAAAAGAAGCTCCAGAAGAACTTGTGATGGGTTTCTATGAGATCAAAGGATACATGACGCCCAACAGTAGGAACAAATTAAGAAGGCTAAAGAAACAGTACCCTGATGAGTTTAAAGACACATGTGTAGTTCTTTACAACAAATATAAGAAGAAAGACATAGAGTTCTGTGAAAAACTTGGATATAAATATATGATATATGGAGAGATGGAAAAGTTTTACAAGAAAGTAATACCAGCCTGGGAGTAACAAATGTACAGGTCACTACAAGAACCAATAAATAATAATAGCTCTAGAAAGAAACTCTTACTACACAAACTTGAAGCAATAGAATACATTAGTATGTCTGTAATAAGAGATATGTTAAAGATGTCCCAATGGAAGAGCATCATTCTAGCTGAAAAAAGTGTTATTCGTCTAATAATGGAATTCATCAGGAATGAATTAAGAAACCATCCATACCTACACGGAGAAGGATTCATACGAAAAGATGTATCAGTTCCATGGTATGAGATAGGACTTCTTAATGGTAACAGCATGAGAGCTTTTGCTTACGGTGCTCCAGGAGAACGTCATCTAGGAGCTAGCATGTGTGGTCAAGATGCAGATAATATTTATATCTATGATAGAGGTCTATCTGAAAAAGAATATACTAATTATATCTGGCCAATACTACAGACGACACCTGAAACTAAATTAGAAGTAATTATGGATGACCCAGCAGAGCTAATAGCTAAAGTTAATATAGAAGCTGAGTACTTCTATCAGGTGAACTTATAATGAGAATCCCTTCACGTAGAAAGAAACTTTTTAGAAATTATGAACAAGCTATCTTTCATAAAGATTATAGCTATCAAGAGAGAAGTTATAGTTTCTACTTATTACTCCGCCCACTGCTTGAATTTCTAAAGGATCGCCTTGTAGGCTCCTTAGAAGAAGCTGCAGCTGAGAGTGAGCTTTACTTACTGTGTCATAAGGTATTTGATAGTTATGATCCTAGTAGGTCATCTATAGTACCTTACTTAGAGAACTGTTTAGACTTTACTATAGGAGATTACCTTAAGGATTTAGATTTAGAAGAGCTAACAGAAGAGGTCTTATTGGCCGATCCTGGAGAAGAATATACGTTAGATGAAGAGTTTTATTGGAAAAACATACTATTTCAGAACACTTATGTAGGAAAATGCTTTACAAGGGGTGAAAAATATATTATATATACTATAATCGAATCCGATGAGAAGGACTTATCGGTCACGAGACTAGCCAAACGCTTAAATAGAAAGCGTTGGCAAATGAAAGAAAAGCTTCTTGAGATAAAAGAAGTTTTCGAACTGGAGGATATAAATGTCAGATAATGAAATTACAAATCCATCAAGTGGATTACCAATGCGAAATCCAACACACATTGAGGAAGCAAACAATGCTGAAGACCAGAGTGATATAGTTAGAGCTATACGTGACTCAGGAGTCAAGCGTATGATTGTTTCCTATGACTATTCTAACATGGATAAGCAGTCACCGCCACCTCTCTCAGGAATTACTAAAATTCGTGAGATGAATGCAGAACAAGCTAAAGCTTACTGTCGTAATCTTATGCGTTCTAAGCCAAACATCTTCAGGTTACATATCAAACTTGGTGAATATGACAAGAAGAAAAGGATTGTTAATGCTAAGACAAGACTTTTAGATAGTGCTAAAGCAAGATTTCATACAGAAGTAGGAGATAAGATCGGAGATTTATTGGCCGATAAGACAATGCTTGTTACTGAAATCAACTACAAAGTCGAGAACAATGAACCTGGTACATTCAGAGCAACAGCTGAAGTATGGGGTGTTGATCAAGAAGATTATTTCAACAATGAAACCTTCACTCCTACAATTCAATTTGAATTTATTAAAACAACTTAACAATCGAGGCAATTATGCCAGTGAAAATGAGACATGGAATTATAACTCCTGCTTCAAGAGAAGGAGTTACACCAGGTCGTGTTGTAAATGCCAGATCAAGAAGAAAAGAATCTGAGAATATAAAGATTCGTCTAGATAGACTATTACGCTCTCCAAATCCTAAGATACTTGTTAAGAGAAGGCTAGGTGGCATAGGGGATGTTATAATGACAACTCCTATGCTTAAGGCCATCAAGAATCTTCTTCCTCATTGCGAATTAACATATGCTACTGACTGTGAATACTCTAATGGTGCACTAAAAGATGCAATAGAACATTGTCCTTTTGTAGATCAAGTAGTCCCTAATGGTTCAGTTCAAGATAATCATTTTGATTATTCTGTTGATGTAACCACTACAGGACTTCGTAAAGAAAAATCAGGAAGTTACCCTCCTAATAGAATAGATATGTTTGCTGAAGAAGCAGGTATAGATATCACTAGAGATCCTATTCCTGTATACGAACTAACAGCTGACGAAATAGCACAATCTAAAGAAGATATTAAGAAACTCTTAAAGACTGATGTTAAAAACATAATTGCTATACAGGCAAGAAGTAATGATGCTAGGCGTACATGGCCAGCAGAGCATGTAAGTGGTCTAGTTGATTTGCTATCAGAGAATAAAGATAATCATATACTTCTATTTGATTGGGGTAATTCCGTCGACAAGTGGGAGAAGAAAGCTAGAAACGTAAGCTTCGTCTTTGATAAGACTTTGAACGAAACAGCTATGTTATTACATCAATCAGATGTTGTTGTCTGTCCTGACAGTGCTATTCTTCACTTGGCAGCCGCACTAAATAAGAAGACTGTGACTGTCTTTGGACCTATTCCACCTGAAAGCAGAATCAATCATTACCCAAATACTGTAGCTGTTACCAAACATCTTCTCTGTCATCCTTGTTGGTATAGTCCAACCTGTAGAAAGAACAATGGAATGACACTTGAATGCTTGACGGGCGTAAGCCCCCAACAAGTAGAACAAGCAGTCTATAAGAAACTTGAGGAAGAGCTGTTGATACATAAGAATATAATATTTGGTAAGGATCTAACAGATAAGAAGCAAGACCCAGTAATACTTGTGCGTAGAGAGTCTGCAGGACTAGGTGACATCTTAATGACTACACCTGCTATTGCAGCACTCAAAGAGAAGTATCCTGATAAACAGATAGAAGTTGCTTGTCAGAGACAAGTATGGCCAGCCATACAAAACAACCCAAACATAGATAAGATCTCTGACTGTAACGATAGTTTCAACTATCGGAGATACTTCATGGTCATAGAGGTTTCTGTACCTTGTGCTAGATATGAATCATCACGTATAGCCTCAGGTAAACCTGTTCAAAAGAGCAGAGTTGAGATATTTGCAGAAGCAATGAAAGTCAGAAATAGTATAAAGGATATAGTTCCTGAATATTATATTAAAGAAGAAGAGAAAGAATGGGCAAAGAAGTTCTTGTCAAGTACAGTTAAATCAGACAAACCTAAGATTGCAGTAGGATTAAGAAGTGCTGAGGAATATAGAAACTGGCCAGAAGAATATAACAGGAAGTTATTTGATTTATTATCTAAAGATTTTGAACTAATAATACTAGATCATTCTAGAAAAGAAATGTACAAGGATACAATAGATGCCTGTGGATTTGAATTAAGAAGAGCTATTGCTATCCTGTCTCAATGTGATGGATTAATAACAGTTGATACTGGTCTTCTTCACTTCGGAGCGGCACTAGACATCCCAACCATTGCACTCTTTGGACCTATAGATTATAGAGCCAGATGTAAAGGCTATAAACATGTTACAGTTATGGTATCTGAGATTAAATGTTCTCCTTGCTGGAGGAATGGTAACATGAAATGTAAAGAGACAGGAAGAATAAAAGGGAACTCAAAATGCATGCAAATGTTATCAGCAAAACAAGTAGCACTAACAACTAAAAGGAAATTCAAATGAAAAAAATATTTGTACTTAGCATACAACATACAGGGACTTACTTTGCTAGTTCTACAATAGCATCTGCATTTGGAAAAAGCAGACAATTAAGAATAGGAAGCTTATATGAAAAGCATAGAAAGCTTGGCCATAAAAGATTTATAGGAACAAAACCTATTGAACTATCAGATTACACAAAACCTAGTGAAACAGTAGATGACACCTGGTTCGATCAGGCAGTGACTAGTGTCTGTAAACCAGAAGAACTTGCAGATAAAAAAATAATTGTAGGACATGAACATCATCATAAGGCAGGTTCATGGCTTATTAATGCATTGACTGATTTCCCTGCTGCGGTACCTATCATCGTACCAATGAGGGACCCTTTGTTATCTCTACATTCAAAGCTATGGAGAGAAGATGAACAACACCATAACCCAAATGAGATGGATAACAAAGCTAGACTAAAAAGACTTGAAAGTTGGATAGTAAGATATAAAGAACTACTATCAATACCTGAGGGGCATGTATTCATGCTACCTATTGACGGTGAACAATCAAAAACAGAAGAAGGACGTATACAACTGATTCAAGACATGTACGAATACTGTGATGTTCCATTTAATGAGAAGGCAAAAAAAGCAGCTTTAGAATGGAAGCCAGAGAATAGAACCTTTGATCTAATCAATAAGATTAAAAATAATAGCGCTAAACCTAAGTGGGAGAATTTTAAAAAGAGATACGACGAAGGTGATATAGATCACACTAGAGCATTCATGAGTTTAGAATTCGATAGGCTAAATAAAGAAGAAGAATTAAAAGAATTAATGAAGAGAGCAGGATATAAAAATGTCTTATGGTGGTAGAAGATGACAAAAGGTGAGCTGATAAATGAATTAATCTGGAGCAATATACGTGTATGGCATACGGCAACACTTATTAAGTCCGACAATGTCGGAGAGATGCCTTACAAGGAACAAGGAAGAATCCATGTTGAATGTAGAAAGCACAATGCTGCTAGGTCTGATTCTAAATCAAAACTGGATCTATTAGTAGGAGATGGATTCGATGACAGAAAACTTAACTATTTAGGAGTACCAGATGAATAAGAAGTATCCAGCACCAAACAATGGACCAAGACGATTAGAGATTCCTTTCGCATATTACAACCTTAAAGAAGGAAATGTATTAGATATAGGTCAATCAAACAGTAGGCTACAAAAAGAATTAATAAAAGAAGGTCGTAAGATAACTGTTATAGATCCTGATAAGGAAGTAACAGAGAGGTCTAATATAGAATATCACATAGGAGATATCAGAAAGCTAACAACGAAAGACACTGGTCTCTTCGATAATGTATTACTAATTTCTACAATAGAACATATAGGCTTGCCATGTTATGGACAAGAAAAGAGCTGGGAGGATAGTCCTTTCGAAGAGCAATTCAGATGCTTAAAGCATTGTTTTAATTTCCTTAAAGCAAAAGGAAGATTAATACTAACCATGCCAATTGGAGAACCTGTGGATGAACCTAACTTTCAACTACTATACACACCAAAGATGCTTGACCAAATAAAGAAAGAATTCAAAGTAATCAAAGAAGAATATATAACCTTTGATCCCAAAGCTGTGCGACCTGGCCTATCAAAATTTTGGAAATGTGAGATAGAAGAATGTCCTAGATATGCAATTACTAAACCAAATACACTTTGGGGTGTGGCTATGTTTGTTATAGAGAGGAATTAAATGCTATATTATTCATTAGGAGAATTGGTAGATAGATTGACCATTACCAACCTCAAACAATGGCATCTTGAAGAGAAAATGGGAGATGACAACGTATCTCTTGAGGAAAAAGGTAAAATTACTCAACAGATTAATAGTCTTAATTCTTTTAGAGTGAAACTAATAGAATCAATTGATGAATACCTGGAGGATAAAAATGAAGATTCCAAATAAAGTATTTCTATTCCTTGGTGGTGGCTTAGGAGATCACTATAAAAGATACTTCTTTGATTCTGCCTGGGGTTGTTTGCCAGACCTTAAAACAAAAAGACCTGACATTTATGTAAAAGGAATAAGTATCTCTCATGCTCCTGATGCTGGTGAACTAATAAAACATCATCCATTCTTAGATGAGATAGAGATAATAAACAAGCATCCTAAAGAAATATCAAAAGGTATTGGAGAAGGATTCGAAAAACTAAAACCTATCATGGCACAAGAATTTAATGTTACAGAACCAGAAATTTATCTAAACGCACAAGATAAAATTGATTTAGCAAAGATAAAAAAGAATATTGGAAAGTACATTGTGATACATCCATTCTCTGGAGATAAGACAGGATGGCCTACACGTTCTCCTATCCAAACAGATAGATACAAGCCTATCATTGAGGGACTTATAGCAGAAGGTTTCTCTGTCTTGTTATTAGGGCATACGTATGAGAAACGTAAAGCTAATAAGAAGAACAAGACTATAAAGAGTGAGCATATAGCAGAGACTTTTGATTTTCAAATGGATGGATTCTATAATCTAATCAATAAAATTAATGCAAGAACTGGAGCTGTCTTAGTAAAAGATTCTGATGGATTTGTTGGCACTGCTTCTTCTTTCTTATGTGCCGCATGGATGCTAGGTAAGAGGTCTGTAACTATCACTTCTATCGCTTGGGAGCCAAAGTTAAAACAAGGAATCATCATAAGTAAAAAGAGTATAGAGCCTCAAAATAAAATTATATATATACCACAGAAACGTGATATACAGGTATTTAAAAATATGACAGAGACAACTGTTGATTGGTTTAAGGGAGTAAAACAATGATACATTTATCAAAGCCGAAATTCAATGACAATGCTTATAAGTATATAAAAGACTGTCTGGATAGTAGTTGGGTTTCTTATGCTGGAGATTATGTTTCTAAGTTAGAGAATGCTGTTAAAGATTATACTAATGCTGAATATGCTATTGCTCTAAATGGAGGTACTTCCGCTCTCATGTTGGCCTTACATATTGCTGGTGTAGGTCACAATGATGAAGTCCTAGTACCTAGCCTTACGTTCATTGCCACTATTAATGCGATAAAGCATGTTGGCGCTGAGCCTGTGTTTATGGATTGTGATAACACTCTTAATATAGATTCTCAAAAGACTATGAGTTTTATAGAGAAAGAATGTACGACAACTAGATTAGGTTTACAAAATAATCGTACAGGTCGTTTAGTCAAAGCTATTCTACCAGTACATATTTTTGGTAATTTATCTGATGCTCCTATTGCTCTCAACAAAGTAGCTAAAGAGAATGGTCTTCGTATTATAGAAGATGCTGCCGAAGCTTTAGGTACTTGGTCTTATAGTGGTGCTGGCCAAGGCATGCATGCTGGTACATTTGGAGACATGGGAATACTATCTTTTAGTTTTAATAAAATGATTACCGCCGGTGGTGGAGGAATGATTATTACTAATAATAAAGAATATGGTGAAAAAGCTAAGTACTTAGCTCTACAAGCTAAAGATGATGCTGTTAATTATGTTCATAATGATGTTGGATATAATCTGGGACTAACGAATATAGCTGCTGCTCTAGCCTATTCACAGATGGAAGACTTAGGTCAATTCCTAACTACTCATCATACATGTTGGGATACTTACAAAGAAGAATTAAAGAATACACCAGGGATAGAATTGATTGGCCCTAGTAGCAAATATATAAAAGAAGAATCTAACTTTTGGTTAATAGGCATTAAAGTTAATAAAGAAAAATTTGGTATAGATAAGAATGAACTTATGCGACAACTATATGTGAATGGAGTACAAACAAGACCATTATGGATACCTTCACATTTACAGATGCCATACCTTAAGTGTCAGAGATATAGATTAGAAAAGACTGAGTTAATCTGGAAAGAAACATTATGTTTGCCATCAGGAAATACAACAACTGCAGAACAATGCAGAGAAGTAGCAAGGATAATAAATGAACTTCAAAAAGAAAGGTCATAATGTCCAGATATATAAACCGACAGTTCTAATAAATCCTGATAAATTCGAACTAGGAAACAATATAATTATCAGTGAGTTCTGTCATATATATGGTGGAACTGGAGTTAAGATTGGTAATCATGTACATGTATCTACGGGTGTTTCTGTAGGTGGAGGCGGACAACTTACAATAGGAGACTTCTGCAATATATCTGCTGGTGCACATATAATAAATGGCACAGATTCAATAGAGAATGCTCTTGTAGGAGCAACGATACCATCTGACTATAGAGATGTGAGTCGTAGCTTTGTAACACTAGAACGGCTCTCATGGGTTGCTACTAATGCTACCATCTTACCAGGCATAACAGTAGGAGAAGGAGCTGTTGTAGCTGCAGGTTCTGTAGTAACAGAAGACGTTCAGCCATGGACAATTATAGCAGGTAATCCTGCACGTTATATAAAAGATAGATCTAAAGAAGAAATATTAAGACTATATGATATAATAAAATAATAAATAAGAGTTATTGAAATAAGAATACATCGATAGTTATTAAGAGGCAGCATGCTAATACATACAACATTTAGAAGGAGTGACGTTTAATGTCATTAACACCAGCAGAAGACAGAAGACTTAATAAAATAGAAGCAGAAATACTGACTTTAACTAGATTAATCAAAGGTGCTGGTAGTAAGAACCAGTTAAATAGATTACTAGTTCTACAACAAAAAACTAATGAAGAATTAGAAGAGAAGGTAGAAGGATTAGAATCAGAAATGTCTGACTTACTAGCGCTAGCTAGGAAGTTGCAGTAGTTTTCTTCTTCTTCGTATACTTTCTTTTCTTCTTGGTAGCTTTCTTCTTAGCCTTAGGCTTAGTCTCAACTACTTCTTCAGTAACAATATTATCAGGAGTGATAGCTTCAAAAGCTTCTCTCTCTTCTTCAGCTATCTCAAGAAAACCGAAAGTAATTACTTCTGGCTCAAGATTCTGCTCACGACAGTCCACATCAGGAATGTCATGTTTAGCCATCTCTCCAAGAACAACTACTTGTGGGCCTTCTTCCTTCTGAATTTCTTCTTCAGGAATAATTTCTTCAATAACTTCAGGTACTTTCACTACTTCAACAGCAATAGCTTTGTCTTGCTCTTTCTGTTTCTTCTTAGCTTTCTCTTTCTTCCGAGCAGCAAAGAACGAACTCAAGTCACCTGTTAGTTTTCCTCTAACTCCATGTCTCATCTAAATCACCTATTTAATTCTGAAGATCTTTGAGCAATCTTCATTGTTACATTGTACTTTATTCTTACTAATAGAAGTAAACTCTGTACATTCACATTCTACATCTAAATCTTTTGCTTCAGCCATAATTACTCCTTGATTCTATATAGTTTAAGAGCTGTTTGATAAGCAGAACATCTATTGTTTCTAACACAATTAGAAGCCCTATCATTATTGACAGCTAAGTCATCTTCATTACAAGTCATATTGTATATATTACTTGCACTTTTATATCGGTCCCAGGGTCCATAATGATTTTTATTACATCCAACCACAGGACCATTAGGTTGTATTAACATTATACGATTAGATGCAATATCATTCAAGTCTTCAGGATTGTACCTAAAGTCTTTATTGATTCTTTCTTTAACATTAGGCTTATACTCAAAGTTATATTCCTTAAAGTAATCATCTAAATTTTTCTCTTCACCTTCAGATATTATAGTATTTATTAAATGTGGTTTGTCTTTTATAAGTTCTATCTGTCCAAGAAACTTATTTAAAGATATTTGTTCTCGGTGCCATGTAACTAACCATTTGATAGGCAAGTTTAATAATTCCGGATGCTTAGAGATGAGCTGACCATTAGTAACAATTGTTGTTGTAAACTTTGAACTAATTTTAGTTACGAATTCTACAATGTCAGGTCTTAGCAAAGGCTCTCCTCCAGAAATATGGACATGAGCACCAGGTCTAAACTCATTAATCCACCTGAAAACATAATCCACATCTACAACATCTTTAGCGTCTAGATACTTATCTGGTTCCGGACACATTCTCTCATGGAATCCAAAACCATGTTTCTCACAGAGTTCATAGAAATTTAAATCTTCGTCACCTTCAGGTTTCCAGACCTCAGTCTTACCCTTGAGTTTCCACTCCTCTTTATTAGATTGAGAGACACAATAAGAACATCTATTCTGACAATAGTTCCATGCAATGACTGTTATGGTAGTAGGCGTTTTCATTATGATGCGAAGGTCACAATCCCATCGACTACAGTGATGTTAGTTACGGCTCCTGAGAAGTTAGCTCCAGTAGATCCATTAATTGTGAGGAAACCAGTAGATAAATCAATAGATGTTCCAGAACTAATAACAACATTTGTTTGTGCACTTATATCAACGGTTCCACCAGATTCACCACTAGTAATCTTAACTTCATCATCGGCCTCAATATTAATCTTACCTTCACCAGTACCATCATTCTCAGATGTAATATTTAATGTCAAATCACTAGTGTTACTCCCATCGATTTTTACAACTGTACTGACATCAGCACCAATAACAATAGCTTCAGCATTAACATATGCATGAGAGCCAGGCTGAACATAACCAGGACCGATAATGACTGTTGTGTTTTCACCAGAAGTAGGACCACCAACAGAAATAGTACCAGTTGCATCTAAAGTCTTGTCTATGTTAACATAATCACTAGCTATCAACTCAAGAGTACCTGTGTTACCACCAGCATCATAATTCTGTGCAGAGATTGTTAACTTCTGCGCTGAAGCAACATTAGCAGTCATTGTAAAATTAGAACTATAAGCAGAATCTAAACTAATCATACCAATAGCATCTAAAGTTATTTCATCACAAGAATCTAATCTTATGTCCGCACTACAAGCAGCTGCTACCGTTTCAATAAGGATATCGGAATGGCCAGATAGCAGATGTAATGGATCGCTACCATTCTCAGCACCAATCTTAATAAAAGCAGGACCATCATCACCAAAAACATCTCCAACAGTAACTGTTCCTGAACCTTCATTAATTTCATACGTTGCAGTTATTGTAAAACTAGAAGCATCAAGTATCTCAACAATAACAAATACACCATTATAATTGGTAGTTCCTGATATAGTTATACTGTCTCCTTCATACATGCTATGAGCACCAGATGTTGAAACTTCAACCAAAGCACCTGCTGCATCTTCTATCTGAGCAATACCTATTGAAGGATTACTTAAGTCTTGATTAGTTATCAAAACTCCACCAGATGAATTCATACGTAAGTTCTGAGAATTGATATCAATACCACCAGCTATAGCATTTAAATAAATAGCATCGTTAGCTGTCGTTTCTACATTAACAAGACTGATTGTATTATTAATGCCATCCCCACTGTGAACAATAGAAATATCACCTGTCTCAGCAATATTTGTAAGAGCAATATCACCTGTAGTTGTACCTGCAACATTACTTAGTGCAATACCTGATGAAGCAGTAAGTTGAAGTCCACCAGCACCTGCATATAATTGAACTGCACTTGCACTTGTGCCTTGAATACAAGAGATGTCAATAGTTTCAGAAGTACCAGTATTAGTAGTTAATGCAATAGCAGAACCAGCATTCTCAGTTGAAGTAAGAGTTATGCTACCCGCTGCATCTATGCTCGTGCCACCAGCTAGAGCTTGTAAATAAATAGCATCAGTATCTGTAGAGCTAACATTAACAATATCAACCCTACCTGTTGTTCCGGCTCCAGTTTTAGTAATAGAAACATTACCAGCAGTAGCAGTATTAGTTATAGTAATATCACCTGAAGGTGTGCCTGTCGCATTAGTTATAGCTATCCCTTTACTAGCAGTTATGTCTACTCCGCCAATCATTGATAACAAATAAATAGCAGATGCAGAAGTTCCCTGTATATTACTAATCTGAATTGTCTCATTAATTCCGCCATCAGTTTTTAAATAGATAGTACTAGCCGCATTCTCTGTAGTATTAATAGACAGTCCAGCACCAGCAAGTGATGGACTAAGAGTTGTGCCTGTACGTGTCCATAAATCACCAAGTTCATTCTGTTCCCAAGGACCAAGCCCTACTCTTGTCCAACTAATGCCAGTTGAATCATCAAGATATTGGTTGCCTTTAGTATTACCATCCGGCACACCTGTCCCATGTTGTTTAACTGACCAATTTGCTCTATCTAGTCGTGTTCCTCGTGACATGATTACTCCTTATCCTATAATAATAACTTCTATAACTGCTGCTGAAGTCCATATTTCTAAAGTATTTTTGTCTAAATGAACAACATTTAAATCGACAGCAGGAGAGCTATATTGTCCATAATAATCTTCTTGTGTTGGAGAAATATCAACAGCATCTACTATTGGTTTTCTTCCTATATTGTGATTTATGGTGATAGGACTTTGTGCTCTATCAGTTTCACTATCTTCAGTTCTGTTATATGTATAGTCTAATCTAACAGCATTTAAACCAGAAGCAGCTAGGTTTGATATAGCTAAATCTAACTCACCAACAGCTGTCTCTAGACTAGCACCTTGTGTTACATAGGTTGTGTCTGAATATGTAGGAGAACTATCTGAAGTATTAGTCATTCCTGTAAATGAAATAACATTATTGAAGATAGTCTCTGCACCTGTATCAGATATACTAATAGCATGAGGGTTAGAAGAAGTAACAGTACCTGAACCTTGATAGGACAGGTGAGTTCCTAAATCTCCAGCCCCAGCTGTCACTGGATCAGTTACATCTGAATACCAATTACTTGAACCTCTTGTCGTTTGAACTTCATAACGTAAACGTTTAATATCATTAGTTAAAGAAGTATAAGTTCCGTCTAATCTGTCTTGTACCTCTGTAACTGGTGGAGGAGAAACTACATCTGTATAAGGATGTGTATGATCTGGAATAGGCATAGCATCATGACCAACATTACTAGGGTCAGAACCCCAACCAGTTGGAATTTGATGTATTTTGAGTAACTCATCTAGCATGCTAGCAATACTATGAGGTAGAGGAGAACCTAGAGAATAAGGATAACTATTAGGTTCGTATATATCTGTATTCAACTGTTGAACATATGTATCCAATAAACTAGTTCTTGCATGTAAACTACCTGTAGCACCACGGAAAGTAGCGTCTCTATATTCTTCACCAATAGAAGCCCATAGAGGGTCTAGATCAGTATCACTGTCTGTTGAGATACCTGTCTCTATATTATGAAGAGCTTCGTATACATCTTCAAAAGCTTCAGCTATTGTCTTTGGTCTGTACTGATCATCAACCCAATACCTACCGTCAGCTTTAGTGTCATCTGCGTCATTAAAAACAAATAAAGTAGTACCTTGAATACCATAAGAGAAACAGTCTATCTTTTCAGGAAGACCTCTTCCTAAATCAGTACTCCATCTAGTATCTACACTACCAGAAGGTAGAGAATCTAGGATAGGATGAATGTATGTTCTCCAATCAGATCTATTCTTCTGCTGGTTTTGCATTACTGATCTAGAGAAAGCACTCAAGTCAGATGAACTTATTGTTCCACCAGCTGGCTGACGAAAGGAGAAGATTGTACCTCCGCCTTCTCTAACATAGTCAGAAGAACGTTTTGTGTTTGTTGTGTCGGCCACCCAGGACCAATTCCATCCGTATCCAGTTGTCATAATAGACCTCCAAGTTTATTATACACTAAATGCCAAGCTTTAAACGATAAGAACAAAGCGTAGGTGTTAGAGAGATATCCTCTGTGTATAATTCTGCTTTAAATTTAATATAAGTATATAATTCTGCATCCTGATCTCCTGATCTCCATTTAACATGGAAGAGTTCATTTGTATAATCAGAATTAGCAACATCAAAGTTAGTAACGACAGCTAACATAGTGCTGTCTAAATCTCCAACATTTCTTATAGAGAAATGTCCATAATCGGATATATTATTTTCTAGCTCAAACAAACTTACTTTCTTTGAATAAAATTCAGCAGATAAATCTGTTCCAGTATATACTCTATCTCCTTTGAAAGCAGAACCAGTAGGATATGGATATCCTTCAATCACAAGCTTATGATTATGAGGATAGAGAGGATCAATCTTCTGTAATATTTCCTCAGTAGAAATAGGATCTGGTTCTTCTAATAAACCAGTAGTTATATCAGACCAATTGTTAGCATCTGTAATAAATTTATGAACACCTTGAGAAACTTTAATAACTCCAGATACTTGTACATCATCTAGAATACATAGCTTTGAACCAAAGTCCAAAATGATTCCATCAGAACTTAATACTTCGAAGTAACAAGAATACTGACCCCCATCATAACCCCAACCTCTTTGTACATCTCTAACAGTTTCTATATCTGGATAATAGTTTACGTCTTTATATCTTACATTCCTCCAGAGAACAACACTACCTCCAATTGAATCTGGATCTATATTCTCACCTACAGATATACCAGTATTCACAACACCATACTCATTTGATTTAAATCTATAACCAAATGTACTAGTATCGAATGTTTGTGTTATTTGCTTTTGAGATAGAGAATCATCTAGCTTAATAGTATTATCTTCTATTAGGTTATCTCTCCAATCTACACCACCGATATTGATAACTTTAGGATAGGTTATAGTTTCTTCGTCTGAAGGGGCAATAGCCATCCAGTCAGTCCATTCTAAGTTGTCTTTTGACGTAGATATATAGTAGCTAAGAGATGTCTTATCCGGAAGAATAGAACAAGCATCCAATGCTACTTGAGAAAATCTAATGGAATTATCTTGGTTGTCTTTAGCTTCTAATGCTTTAGATATTAAGATGTTGCCTTCGTTAGCATTAAATGTATCTCCGAAAACTTTAATACTAGAGGCAGATAGTGTGTATTCAGTGCCTTCATCAGGTGAAGCTTTTCTGATGATAAATTTAATCCACCTGATAGTAGTTTTTGGGAAAGTCCAAACCATATTATTAGACAGAGGCTTTGTTGCCTCTGAAGATGGAATTAAGTACCAAGTATAACCATCAGCAGAATACTCTAGTGTCGTAGTTGAAGATGTAGTACCTATAGGTCCAGTGAAATCAAAGGAAACCTTTGTTAGTTCAAAATCTGAATCTAATAGATTAACTTTGAGTTCGGCAACTAAGTCTCCAGACTTAGCAGTTGTTACTTTACCTTCCCATGTTGATTTTTCTGTTTTAAACAAACTAGTGAGAGCATTAGCATCACTTAGTGTATCGTAGGTAGTACCTGGTCTGTTAGAGAGGATAGTAAAAGTAACTTGGCTGTCAGTGATACCTGTTAGATTAACTTGTGCACCACGAGACATATCAGTATCTTTAGTTCTAACAGGATTGAGACTGACATTACCTCCGTAAGTATCTATTTTTGCTGTTGTATCTGCCAGATTAACAGCATTCATATCTGTGAAGATATCACCTACATAAGAAAAGAAACCTGCAGTATCTTGGTTTAATAACAGCAATGAATCTATTCTTTGTTCCAATTGTTTAGCTCTGGAACTTAATCTCTTAGCTTCGAAAGACCATCTGTCATAGAACCTGCTGCTTAACTCTGTGACTTTGTACATCTCACGAGTTACAACTCCTATATCTTGTGAAGTAATCTCAGCTATCTCTTGTATTAGAGCAGCTGAACTTTCTTCTCCACGATCAACACTAAAGTCTATGTATTTAGATAGAGGAACAGATAGATCTAGATGTTCTTTCATGTACTCTTCTAAGTCATCTTCTATTTGGTCCGCCGTGGGGATAACACCATCTTTAAGATACTCAAGCATAAACTTTTCTGTAATATATTCTTTATAAGTATTAAATAATGGCATTATAACTCCTCTAATAGATCAGCAGTAACAGCTCTGACAGCAATATCTTTACAAACAGGAGAGTAATAAGGTTCAAGATCTGCTAAAGATTCTGTTGTCTCTTTATAGTAATCATATACCATACGTATGTAAGCAGGTCTAGCTTTGAGAGCAGAAGATTGTTTCAATAGTTTCATTGATAAAGAATCGCTAACAGTTATCTTCTTCTCTTCTTCATTTATTTCTTTAATATCTCCATCTTTAATGATGTCAGCTATATTATAAAAAGCACTATAAGTAGATACTTCATAATCAATGTTACCATTATTAATAGCACCTTCAGCAAAATGAATGACTCCATTCTCGTAGTCAATAGAATATAATCCAGCTCTATCTATACCTGGGTCTTCTATTGTGTAATTGTAATCAACTACGTGCTCTATCATAGTAGTAGGTGCTTCTAACTTCAGATATATTTTGCATGTACCATCGAGTTGTACTTCATAAGCCCAGTTGTGATCTTGAGGATCAATAGCTGGGTCACTACCTTCAGGAGTCTCCCATAGGGTAGCAGGAGAAGAAGCCTGTAGTTTGAATTGACTAACAGGAGCAACAGCACTAGTTAATGATCTGACTGAAGCAAAACCTGGAGGTGCTGAGATAATATTATTCTTATTTATTTGCTTTAAAGTAAAAGTATGTAGAGTAGCAACACTATCATCTATATCAGTAATCACTTCATCTTCTACATTTACAGTTCCTTTTAATTCTGTGTGGCCATCAACGAAGACAGTCTCTGTTGGTTTTACGCCGATATCAAAAAGAGTCTGATCTAAGACAACAGTCCCTTTTACTAGTCTTTGTTTATACCATCCATGTTCTCTTGGCTGTAGCTGTGCACTGTCGACCTCATCATCAATGAGAAGAGCACCATATACAGCCCCATCAGATACATCTATTTCAGTTTTTCTTTTCATAGTCCTGACATACTTAGGATCGAGAATTAATTTACTTGTGTTTATTCTCTCTCCAATTTCAGATTGATAGAATTTCCAGCCATCTGTTGGTACATCTGTATATTTTAGTACTTCATAGTGAAAGGTAACAGTTCTACCTGGAGAGACTTTACGTCCTAAGTGCAAAGTACCTGTTGAGTAGTCAAAACTATATCTACGTTTTTTCTCTTCATTTATATCAGGAAGTAATCCTGTGGTCATCTCTATCTCAAATTCAGTGTTACCATCTATGAAAGGCACATTGAATTTATGATGTCGAACAACTTCTTGGACAAGCTTACCATTTCTTATTTCTTTTATACTGAAGCTAGCAGGATCTGAACTTACAACTGGGATTGTTAATCCTTCTTTAGTTTCAGACACTTGCACCTTCTTGCCACTATCTAATACTTTTTCCAGTTCACTCATTGTATCTTCAGCAGAATCTCTTTTGCCAATAGTATTCAGAGGTAGAGCAAATATATTCAAACCAGTAGTAAGTGTTAGAGACTTACCAACTGACTCATCCATTGACATAGCATCAACAGAAACAATAGATACATTATCTTTAAACCCATCACTGTTAGATGTTAGATTAAGAACATAACCTTTATCTGTTAGTTCAAGTCTAGGATTGTCTCCATCCATGCAGATTTGTATCTTGGCACCACCTGGTGGGAGTGCACCTTTACGTATCTTTTGCCATACATCTTCACCATCAACCTGTACAATTTCTTCTACATTATGGCCAAACTGTAATTCTCTTCCACCTTTATTAAGAAAGAATATTTTAGAATTCTCATCTATACCTATATTACTATTATTATGGTAAGAAGTATGTCCTTCATCGAGCACAGTTTCTTCTTTCTCACAAAACTCCCACTGTTCTCTATTGATAAATAGTCTGATATGTTCTCTAATATTAGGTACATCCAAATAAGGTAGTTCGAATCTTAGATTATCTATTGACGATACATCTACACTAAACTCTAGGAAGTCTAAGTCCATAGGAGCAGAACGTCCGTTTACACCGGCTTTACCTAGAGGGCAACTGTAGCTGCCAAAGAATGGAATAACAGATCTTACAGATTCTTTGATAGGTTTCTTTGATAAAGTTATATCTGGGTTCCCAGCAGGAACACTTACTAATTCGGAGAAACTAATACGTTCTCTTTTAACGACAACGTCGCCTTGGAAGGCTTCAACATCTCTCTTCATTGTTATCTTGTGTCTAAGAGCTGTCACTGGTTCATCTGTGACAATGGAACCTGTAGCTATATTATTGTAATTAATGACTTCAGCTATATTTAATTCACTCTTACCTGTTGGTTGTATATCTCTCCATGTGGCTCCGTCATTTTCAGATAGAGAATGAGAAATCTTAGCTAAGGTATCAGCTTGTGTAGATTCAGATGATGGTGTGGGTGTTTCCGCCGTCCAGATAGAAACTTTTCTAAGTTCTTTCTCTGCATCAAAAGGTGTAGATATTAAACTACCTTCAGCTTTAAACTTACGACCAAGGACATTAATATCTCTTAATCCAATAGCATATCTCAATCTCTCACCATTCAGAGTCTTGATAGCATAAGGTGTCTCTTGTACCAATACGATGTGTACAAACTGTACACGACGAGGGAGAAAAGAATAGAAACCCTGACCTGAGAACTTAGATGTAGCTGGAGACAAAGAGAATGCCTCTTCCTTGTCTTCCTTTATGTAGTCCTTTACAGGTACTTCATCTAAAATAGAACGGTATTCCTGTCCATCCTGAGACGTTTCAAGACTAGCTATCTTAATAGGACTTGGAAAACCAAAATTAATTGGATTCAAATGAATGTGATTAACGATATATATTTCTTCAAGTGTCAAAGTCAGATCTAAAACAAGAGGAGTATCTGATTCATATGCGGATACTTTTTCATATTCATACCAAGTATTAGGTTCACTGTCTGAAATAGCAGCTATCTCTGATTTACCAAGAGTGTCTACTTGAAATTCATTACCTGGGTTTCCATTGCTAGAATCATTAATAATTATATTTTTTACTTTAGGTCTTGTTGGAGTACCGTCAAGTGGAAGGAGAACAGCTCCTTCTTCTACAGCAAGAAGACATTCGTCTCCTTCTAACAGAGAAGAACCTGATTCAATACGCTCTGCGCTATTGAAGCTGTCACCAAAGAAATAACCAGCGCCTAGAGATGGATCTGCAAACAACAAATAATCTCCAATCTTATTAGAGACACGCTTCGATGCCTGGAGTGCTTCCTCTCTCTCTGAGATAATTGAATTGAATCCAGAGGTTACCATTCTGTCTAAGGCTCCACACTCAGCAAACAAAGCTTCTAGGTCTCTTTCAATAGCATTACTGAATATGTTTTGCTGTAGAGGATCTGCAGGTAGACCTTTCTTTATCTTAGAAGCAGAAGGAATGAGGGAACTATCTAGAGATTCCATAAACAAATTCATTGCTTCTTGGTATGAAGACACTAAGTCTTCTTCTAAAACATCTCCACCATTTTTATATAACTCATTCGTATTTTTGAGTAAGATATTCAATCTTGCTCTAAGGACTTCTGTTGGTGGACGAGTCAAATGTTTATTAGCCATTGTATGTTGCTCCTAAGATTGCATATTCATCTAGTTCAGGAGAAGTAGAACGAGATGCAGAATTCCTACGCAGAGTTATCTGCAAATATATTTCAGATTCAATTGTAACATCTGGGTTGTCTCTATTAAAGCGAACACGACCACCATTTGATAAAAAAGCAGTCTTTTCTTTGTCAAGCCAGACAGTCTTATCTTCAGCATAAGAATCACTTGTCCTTATAGTATAACTGACAGTATATAAAGCATTTGCTTTTGGCTTCAATATTTTAATCCACATCTTGGGAACATCTAATGTGTAGTTAGAGAACTCTGCAGCATGAGTGAAGTTATATCTCCAATCAAATTCAGCATTATCTAATCCAATAGCAAATAGATAGCTATCACTTTTCTTTAAAGGAATACCATTTTCATATACAATTACAGGATCTGAGTCCGTAAATTTATAATCAGGAGATACATATGGACAGAATCTTAATGTTCCTGCATCTTTAATAGTATGTTTTCCTTCACGTTTTGTTAGAATTAGGCGCTCGTTAGCTACAGAAGTTTGCTCAAGATATGGTATTGGAAATTTAATTTCATTATACTTAGGCGATATATCTCTTTTTATAATCTCATATTCAATTGAGTTAATGTCGTCACCTAGATTTTCATTTGCTCTTACGGCAACGACTCCAAGGTTATCACCTTTAAGTGGTTTAGAAACAAAAATTCCACTATCATTATACAGACTGTTACCGAACCACACATTATCGAGTGCAAAAGGGTAAAGATAAGAATTGATTTGTTGGTTGGTTCCTTGTGGGACATTTAAAATGTTAGCTAGATTTTTAGAGGCTAGTACTTCTGTAGTTAACGGACCTAAATCATTAACACGCTCAAGAGTATTAAACTTATCTCGAGGTTGTAAAACTTGGTGTACTGAAGACTTCTTGTCTACAAAATATTCAGCACGAGTATAACTTTCTACAGAGAAAGTAATTTTGATTGCTTTCACAAATGTTTTTATGAAATCTATTCTAGTACTACCGATCACTTCGATCTTATCAGATCGTAGAGGTATGATACTTCCATCATGTGCAACTCCATCCACTTGATTAATATAGAAAGGAACTTCTACAGCACCTTCCACTATTGCATAATCTACATCTTTAGAAAGACCGATATCAAATTGAATAACAGTTGTTACCTTTTCTACTTGAGAAGGTAGATAGACATTCCTTGTCCAGAATGTTCCTCTGGTGCCATCAATAAGATTAGAGATAGGATTGTTTACTTCTGGTTGTATTTGTGTTCCATAGGAACTAGAGTCACTAAATAGTCTTGCAGAAATGGGAAGCATGCTAGGATCATTAGAAGTTCCTAGTATAAGTTTCTTTCCATTCTCAGAAACAACTGCACTAGGAAGTTCTGAAGCAGTCTTGTTCTTATATGTTCTATTGTCAAAATATAATGTTTTTGCTTTTGTATCTGAACGAGGGACTTTGTTTAGTCCCGCCGATTTAAAAGAATTAACTAGAGCTATACTGAATTCATTATTCTCTCCAGCTAACCATTCTAGTCTTCTTATATTATTTTCTTGATCATCAAGACCACGTTCCATATCAGCAAATAGATTCTTCATCATTAAGAAATGATGGTCATCTGTTTTGACACCTATCTCTTCTACCTGGAGGAACAAGGCTTCGATATCATTCTTCAGAGAAGTAGTCATCATGTTGTGAGCCTCAGCTGTAGCTAAGTACCAGACTAATGCTCTTACTACTCTAAAGGAAGCCTTAGGTTCTTTGTCATTTATAAGACTAGCAAATTCCTTTAGTTTCAACTGATATTCATCAGCATTACGGATTTCACCTTCAACCTTAAGCTTATTAAGCATATCAGTTAGCTGCTTTGCTTGTACAGCAGGTAGGACTCTAAGTACACTGTCGAGATATTTAGCCATGTGTTTTTCCTTTAGCAGAGAAAGAGACAAGAACAGGACCGTTTGAATATAAGACAACTGAAATCCATCTCCCAATATCGTCTCTTTCTATTGGCCTGTCATAATCATGTTCTTCGTCTACTTTTTCTTTCTCACTGACCAAAGCCCATGTGAAGAATTTGTTTTCTAGAGTACCTATTACTCTATGACCAACATGATGTTCTTTTATTTCTGCTTGAATGATTCTGTGACTTCTTAGTGGAGTTTGTTTCCCTTGTTGGATAGTAGCAACATATCTATCAAACTGATACCAGTCAGTATCAAAAACAGATAGGCTAACAAGACGAAGACTATCTGATAATAATACTTCTGTTATCCCTTCTTGTCGCCCATGAGTCCATGAAGCTTTGTTCTCTTGAATATCAAAATCTGAACCTTGTTCTTTTGTTCCGTCTTTAAAAACTTTAATCCAAGAGCCACACTCTGCATACATTATACAGTGTCACCAATGAAAGGTAGGTCAGACATGTCACATTTAGTTGATGGAGAGTTCCATGAAGCCCATGAGTAAGCAGAGCCATCGATGTCATTAAAGTCACCGATGATTTCAATCTCCGCAACTACTCTATCTGATACACTTGTGTTATATACAGATCTTGTACTTAGTTGTCTAGCAAATGTATGACCTGTTGCTTTTGATACACTAGTTACTTGTCTTCGTTCCATAATAATACTATCTATTCGAAGATCATCACCAGCTGCATTTCTATATTGTCTGACTAGTTCCATTAGAGTCCTCCTAATTTAAGCGTTCTCTTCTACAATATCAAAGAGAAGATCAACTTCTCGACCAGTAAGAGAATCAGGCATAATAGACATAGGAATCTTAACGAAATCAATATCTACATCTTCTTTAAGGAGTTCCATGAATTCTGCATGAGATTTCTCCATACCTTCAAACATCTCTTTGTGATCGTCTTTAAGTTCTTTTAGTTTTGTTTCAAACTCTTCTTTAGTTTCTTCAACAAGAACAAAACTTCCATTATCTGTCTTTACTTGACCGTTATCATCTTTTTCTGAATAGTCTTGGCATAATTTGATTCTTGTTTGTTCGAATTCTTGAAACTTTTCTGGTGGATCGTTAGATTCTTTTAAAGAATCGACTTCAGGCTGGATCAACCTTTTGTTCTTGAGGATATTATAATGAAATTTAACTGATTTCTTGTCCTCTAATAATTGTTCAAACACGCTCCACATTTCAAGAAGTTTTTCACGATTGATTTTCATTCTTACTGCTCCTGGTTGGTGACATAAATATGTCAAATTATATTATTTATATTAACACACTGACTCTATCAATGTATTTAAATCTGTAAATTGTAAGGTTTTAATCCTCTAATACTGTTGTAATATCTTTATCTCTGTTTGTCAACTGCTTACTTAATATTATTTGAGAATGAGATATCTGGCAGGGTCTATCTGTCTTTTTCCATCTTCTTTTTCCAAAGATACTACTTGTAGATACTTTATAGATATTAGCTCCAAGCCAACTCATAGTTGAATAAGCACCTAACGTATTGTTATACTTTATCTTTTCACATCTTAGTATCTTATAGAACAATTCATTTGTCTCAGAAAAAGAAAGAGCATGGGTACTAAATAACATATCATGAATCACAAGGCCAATCATAGCTGTACGTTTATTGTCTTTAAATAAAGGTATTGTAGCTTTGTCAAAGATGAATCCTTTCTTAGCAATAAAAGTATCTGGTACAGTCTGATCTTTGTAATAGATATCTATCTTAAGACAGTCATCTAATAAGATCCATAATTTCTCTGGATCTCCATATTTATATAATCTTTTAGCAAGAGGAAGATCTATATCTTCTTTATTAAACTCATCTCTTGTCTGCTCATAATCCCAAGGTGTCACTCTACGAAAATCAAAATGACCGTCTATTTCAATATACTCTATTTCTTTCATTGTGTTAGTTATTCCTGTAAAGTGATAGTCTATCCTGATATATTTCTGTATCACTATATTGAATCTGTCAATATATTTTACTCTAACACATCTACAGCGTTTACAAAAGGATTTACCTGTGTCGTTTCGCCAGTATCATCGTCGATAATATAGACAGGAGCTTTTATTTGTGCATATGCTTCGGTGACATAGTTTGACTCAACTCCATCAATTACCACAGAGCCTATAACTGTTTTTGATTTTAAAGGATTACACCCACACATTCTCATCTCTTGGCTAACATATAAATCCATTCGAGCTTCCATTGTACCTGATACTCGATCAGCAGTAAGTCGTCCTAGACGCCAGTATTCAGCTTTCACTCCAGTAGGTAGTGTAACTTCTAGTTTAAGTGCCATGTTATTTATTCTCCTTATTATGGTAGAGGGTCGCCTTCGATTGTTTCATATGTATCTAGCCATGCTTTAACATCTGTTATGTTATCTTCAGCAGGACTTGCTTCTTTATTTATAAATGCCCTAACATATTGATTGCAATATCTACATGCATCATCTATCGCAGTCTTAGGTGTTGTCTGTACACAAGTTGATTGTCTACAGGACTCTGTCTTTGCATGACGAGTCGCCTGATATTCTACTGTTTCTCTTATTCTAATTGTCATAATCTTTTTCTCCTATTTAGTTCCCCAAGCACTATTCTCATAAAACTGAAAAGAGTTTAGGTCTGTATCGTATACGACCATGCCGTTTGACGCTGTTAATGCGGTGCGCTCTGCCGTCGTTATTCTTGGTACTAAAAACGCACCTGGATTCGTAGCCATAGAACTTACATCCAAAATAGCGTCTACTACAGGAGTGTCTGTTCCGATACCAATCTGACCATTATCCAGCGCATGGAGTACAGTATTTGCATCACTGTTCTCAGTATGAAGGTTGTATCCACTGCTAGTATTAAATATTCCCTTGAAACTTGTCTGACCAACATGAACAGGCGTTGAGACTATCTCTACCCCTACACCAGTGGTCGAAAATGTAACAGTAGAAGTGTCTCCTACAATTCCATCGGTAATGCACAATACGCACTCACGAGACGCATTTAGTAATTTGGAACCTATGACTGTCAAGTATGAGGCCGCTGAAACAGATGTGCTTGTTCTGAACCCGTCAATATAAGAACCCTTGGTCAACGCAACTATGGCCAAACCATCTACAACCACACCTATGCCAGCAAGACCACCATTGCATTCTATTAGAGTATTGTCTATTCGTGTCTTGGGTGTACTATAACAAGCAAAACCCATAGTAACACAACGAACCCAGTTATTAGCTCCAAATATAATGCCCGCATTTCTAACACAAACACCTTTTCCAGTTGACTCAATATCACTATAACGCAGTACTAGAAATGAATAATTCCAACACTGGATTATTCTATTACTCGTAACAATGCCATTATTATAAAA
>Ga0233415_10000273_pt1 | contig 25034 bp, 15 predicted proteins | sample Na_anoxic_12_MG_FD_188631 | JGI IMG/M metagenome (GOLD analysis project Ga0233415, IMG submission 188631) | Seawater microbial communities from Saanich Inlet, British Columbia, Canada - Na_anoxic_12_MG | ecosystem: Environmental > Aquatic > Marine > Inlet | place: Canada: British Columbia... | reverse complement strand
TTTATTATAAGTAATCCATTTTTTAACCTGTTCTTTAAAATGGATTAATTCGCTTGTTGGTATTTCAACTTGTTCATACATCATTATATAATATTATTATTATACTTTTAAATAATATTTAATTTAATATAAAAAATAATATATATAATATATTATATAAATGACTGAAATTAATTGTTTAAGTAGTTCTGATGGAGCCGCTGGTTTTACCGGTCGTCCTTTTAGAGCATGCAATGGCAATAATTGTAATGGTTCTCCTCAATCTGTTGAAAGAAATCAAGCTTGTGCCGCTGGATGTAAAATGTGTGGTGGTGGTGGCAATTTTATGTATCCTAGAGTATATGATTTTTGTAATTGTGAAACATTTACCGATAAAACAAAATTTGCTTGTGGATATAAGTGTGGATGGAAAGGTCCATGCTTTTGGGATTTTGCAGCATGTGGATTACAGTGGGGTAACCATGTAGGAGGTGATGGTAGTAGAAGTGGTTTATCATTTGCTGGTGGTGTGACAACTCGAAATTGTAATTTATCATGTGATAATAGTAATTGTGAAAGTTGTGCTAGTTGTAATGATTGTAATACATGCTCAACTAAAAGCGAAGATACATCATGTAATTAAATTAGTAAACTATGAAAATCCAGTCGTTCTCCAAAGAGCTCCAAGAGATACTGTTCGAGTGGGTGGATATCAAAACGTCCAACTGAATAGTATCAATGTTGCACTGTTCGGAACTAGACCTTAATTTTTCTTTTTAATAATTCTAAATCCCATTTATTTTCATCTTGTGGTATTTTATAAAATTTTTTATTATATTCCATATAATAACCATATTTACCTATACATATATTAATACTTTTTTTATTATGTGTTCCTATTTTTTTTGGATATTTTACAATAGTTTTACAATCTTCTATTGTTAAATCATCTTTTTCTTTTTTTTTCCATTCTAAATATGATTTAATATTTTTGTTTTTATTATTATAGTTAATATAATACCCATATGGTCCATTTAATAATTTAATTTCTTTATTTTTAATTTTACCTATTACTATGCCTGAAGTACATTGAGTTTTAATATTACCCATTTGTTCTATAACAATACTAATAAATGAATCATATACTTTTTTAATAATACCAATCCATTCAACTTCTCCTTTTGTAATTTTATCTAAATCATTTTCAATTTCAGATGTATAAACAGGATTTATAATATTTTCAAAATATTTTGATAAATACTCTAATACAAGAATACCCAAATCTGTAATAATTATTTTGTTTTTTTGTTTTGAAATAGTATATTCTTCTTCAATTTCTTCTAAAATATTATTTTCATTTAATTTAATAATTGTTGCTAATTTTTTATTTTCTGGTATATCTTTAGATACTATATATTTTCTATTATATAATGTATCAATTAAACTTGCATAAGTAGAAGGCCTACCTACACCACTTCTCTCTAATTCTTTTACTATGGTGGCTTCAGTATATAATTGTGGTGGTTCTACAATTTTATATTTATAAATACATGAAACTAAATTATATTCTTTAATATCTTTATATATATCTAAATCAATAATTTCTTTTTCTTTATTATCATATTTTAAGTATCCATCAAAATATAATGATTTTATTTTAGATTTAAAATATCCAAATTTATCCATTAAATTATTAGATAATTCGATTATAATTACATCATATATTGCTGGTTTCATGTGAGATATAATTGTTCTTTTTTTTATTAAGTTATATAATTTATGATCAACTTCAGTATAATTTATATTATTTTGATCTACTGTTAATATTTTTTCTAAATCTGTTACTCTAATAGCTTCATGTGCTTCTTGAGAACCTTTTACTGATTTTTCTTTTTTATTTTCATAATAATTATTTCCATAATTTTCTTTAATATTAGTTTTTAATTTTTCTTTAAAATCATCTGATATAAATGTATTATCAGTTCTATGATAAGTAATTAATCCATTATCATATAATTTTTGTGCTATATTCATAGTCATTTTAACAGAAAACCCCAATTCTTGTTGTGCTGTTTGTTGTAATGTAGATGTTCTAAAAGGTGAAGGTGAATATTTTTTTTCTTTTTTAGTATTTAATTTATCTACATTAAATTTTTTATTTTCAATTAAAATATTACATATATCTTTAATTAAATCAACTGTAATATCTTTATCAGAAAATACAAAATCAAAAACTATATCTGTATCATTATTATTAAAATTCCCAGTTAAATTATGGGAATATTTTGGATTTTTTAAATTTTTTTCTATTTCTATATTTTTCATATTAATAATATTTAATAAACAACTTTGAACTCTACCAGCAGATAATCCCTTTGTATCTGTTTTAATATGTTTCCATAATAGTGGAGATAATTTATATCCAATAATTAAATCTATAAGTTGTCTAGCCCTTTGAGCATTAACAGAATTAATATTTAATTTTATAATATTGTTTAGTGATTTATCTAATGCTTTTTTTGAAATTTCATTAAAAATAATTCTATTATTATTATTATAGTTGAGTTTATATAAATTACCAACATGCCAAGCAATTGCATCTCCTTCTCTATCATCATCTGCTGCTAAAATAATCTCTTCTTTTTTATATTTTTTTAGTTGCGATATAATTTTATTTTTACTATCAGAATTTATATATATAGGATTAAAATTATCATTAATCATAATATCTAATTTTTTAGGATCTAAATTATTAATATGACCACATGAAGAAATTACTTTAATATCATTTTTATAAAATGATTGTATTTTTTTTGCTTTTGCTGGAGATTCGACTATTAATACTTTCATTTTTTTTTTAATTAATATAAATTAAAATAATCAAATTTATAATAATTTATATTATATATATATATAAAATATGAGTAATTGGAATTCAAATACCTGTAATTATAAAAAAAATTATAATAAACCATGTGTATCACATAATAAAACTCATAAAGGTAATTTTAAAAGAGTATGTAATGATTGTTTGTGTTTAGATAAACATACAAATAAGGAAGAACAAAAAATAATATGTAATAAACCAATTTGTCCAGATATTATTGATATTATTAAAGATTGTAAAGTATACAGACCTATATTTAAAAAAAATATAGATCATTATTGTTCTAATAATAAAGTAAAAGATAAATGTCATAAAAGAGATAAATGTCATAAAGTTGGCAAATGTCATAATAGAGATAAATGTCATAAAGTTGGCAAATGTCATAAAGTTGGCAAATGTCATAAAGGAGATGAAAATAAATTAGATAATTTTATTAAAATGCTTACAGAAAAAATAATAGATGTTTAATAATATTAAAAAAAAAATATGTTATAATATATAATAAATGTCAGCGGCAGTAAATTTTGATTACGTGGATTCATCTAGACGTCGTAGACGCCGTGGATCCAATAATGGTTCGGACAACGTTTCAGGTAATGGTGGTAGACAAGAATTAAGAAGAACTATTAGAGAGTTAAATAGACAAATTAGAGAATTACAAGAAATGGCTGAAGGTCAAGAAGAAATTGATGAAGAATGCCTCAGTGATCTAAAAGACTGTAATGATAAACTGGATGAATCAAAAGCTGATCTAAAAGAGTGTAATGATAACCTGGATGAATCAAAAGCTGATATAGCAGATTTAAAAAAAGAAATTAAAAGATTAAAAAACTTAAAAAATAAATCATCGGGTAATAATCATATGAAAATTTATGATTGTTTTCCAAATGAATGTGATTTTGTTAAAAGTTGTAGAAAAAGAAAAAATATAAGTAGAATTGTATACAAAGATCCAGAAGAACAACCAGATATACCTAATGTCGATAATTTAAAAGATATATATTCTAGATGGATTGATCAATATGAGGAAATATTAAAGTGTTTAAAAGAAAATGTTGATAAATCAGAACTTATTTTAAGTGATTGTTGGTTTGGTACACCTACAATTGATGAAGATTTATTTGATAGTATTGGAGTAGAGTATGATTTAGATGGAAATCGATCAGATAGTGGTGGTATTTTTGCTTTATCTGGTCAAAGAACTAATAATATATTACGTTGTTTTGGTGGTGAAAATTTACCAGAACCGGAAAAATTACCCACCAAACTAATATGTACACCTAAAGATGGATGGAGAATAGTATATAATAATAAAAGATATAAATGTGATCCACATGATTTTTATGATGATGATGATGATTGTTGTATTGAACAACCAGAAAAACAAATTCCTAATTATGGTAAATGTGAAAAAGAAAGAATTTGTAAAAAACCAAAAAAATGTAAAAAATCAAAAAAACAAAAACATAAATTTAGTATTAAGGATTATTGTCATGATGATGGAGAATTAAAACTACCCAAAATTGAGGTATGTAATATAAGTAATGATTTTAAATTTGTTTGTCCTAAACAAAATATTAATATTGATAAATTATGTGATTATATTGATTGGAGTAAAATTAAAGCAAGAGACTCAGTTGATTGTAAAAATGTTACTCCATGTTATATATATACCAATAGTGATTTAAAATATAAAGCAACTAATTGGTTAATTGATGTTGGTGGTAATATTAAGAATACATCTAACATACAAGAAGAGACTATTATATCATATAGCTTAAAACAAATTGATGGTGTAGGTAATGTTTCTGCAAGCGATAGATATGATGGTTTATGTTGTAATAAAATATGTTATAATCCTGATTTATTTGTTGATTGTGATGAAATAATTGAACATCAAAAAGAATTTAAAGTATTATCTAATAAATTCGAATGTTTAATATGTATTGTTAGAGATTTCTTAGAATTTTCAAATGGTAAAGTACTACAAGGATCAATTCCAGGTGGCGATGGTTGGATAAGAGATAAAGTATCTACTAGAGATAAATGTAATTTACCCGATGAAGTAACATTATGGAAAGCAGTTGGTTCTATTTTACCGAAAGAAAAAGAAGAATGTTTATTAAATACTAGAGCACTAAAACTAGCAATGAATGCTAGGTCTAAATGTGAATTAATTAATAGTGAATTTGGTAAAGCTAAATATTGGCCAGATTATCTAAATATTATTCAAAAAGCTCAACTATGTGCTCAGGCAATTGTTGATAATAATTATTATAAATGTTTAATTAATGAAAAAAGCATTGAAATTAATGAAATTAAAAACTGTGTTGATCAATTAATTGGTGAATTAGTTGAGTCAATTATTGATGAAAATAATAAATTAAGTGTCGAATTATGGTTTGAAATACAAACAAATTTAAATAAAATATTTTGTATTGTTCAATATTTATTAGATACCATTGAATTAAAACAACAAGTTTATGATGAAACTGTTATTTTTTCACAAGTGGATTCTGTATTTAATATTTGGGGTGGATTGATTGCTCAAACATATGAAGCTACTCCAACTCTAGGTGAATTATCTAGTTTAGATAATCCCAAAATAAATCCAAATATAAGATCAAATTTAGCTTTAAATACTGTTATAGAAGATTATGATGTAGCAGAAACTGAATCTGAAGAAACTTTTTCAAATATTCAAATTACCGGAAAAGAAATTACAAAAATATATGCAAAAAATCTTAAATGTATTAATCCAGAAAATTTAGATCAACCAACATTTTTCCCACATGATTGTGATAAAGATGGTAATTGGAAACCAAGTAAATTTTATGATAATGATTTATTTAATGTAGTTCCAATTGTTACACCTTGTCCAGACTATGATTGTAAAATAGATATTAATGAAAATGGTATATTAATAAACCCAAATATTATTGATTTAAGGAAACCCAGAGCATTTGATGTATATCAGCAATTTTTAAATGAAGGTAATCAAGTATCTGATCCAGAAAATATAACTAGAACAACACAAGAAATTGAAACTGACCCCGAGGCTGATCCTGTAACTTTTGACGGTGATGGAGGTAACAAGTCTTCGGATTTTAGATGGAGAAAAATTAAATATTGTGATACCCCGGATCATGGAATTACACCATATAATAATAATAATCAAGATATCTCTAATCAAAATAATCTAGTATTTCCAAGAATAAATATGAATAGTATTTTAATTAACGATAATGGTACTCCATCTAATGGTGTGCCACCATTGACTATATTTGATGTAACAGATATATTAAAAAATCAAAAAGGAATAATTTGTACTACATATAATAAGGAAGTATTTACAAAATTATTGGCTGCTCCGGCTTCGCCGCCCCCGCCCCTTTGTCATTACCAACGGACATATGGTATAAATTTAATAAAAAGATAGTCGGTACACCTGGTAATTTTGCAGAAAGCAGCATTGGCACATTATCAAATGGACAAAATTCAACTGTAACTTTTTCAAGTTTAGATGATGAAAATTCAGATTTTGTATATAGAAATCAAAATAATATTAATGATTTTGATGGAGTAGAACCAAATCCAGCATTACCTGCAACACCCGAAGGTGTTGGTTATTATATATTCCCTGGTTATTCAGATAAAGAAGTAGATAATACAATTGATGGGAATTTCATCAATTTCCCAGGTTATATTTATCCTGGTCTTTTAACACGTGAGGAATTATTATGTGTTCCAACACTTGAAGATGAAATTAAAGATAAATTTAATTATATGGTTTCAAATGGTGGTACTCATATATTAGAATCAGAAAGAATTATAGATGCTTTCCCAGATAACTATGTAAGACAATATGGTCCAAGTGGAGAACAATTTAAAGAACATTATTGTCATTTAAATTTATGTGATCCGTCTGATTTATCAGATACATTAGGATGGAGTGAAACATTCGCTTCTTTAGGTTTTGCTACAACAACCTTTCAAATAAAACATTGTCCATCTAAATTTGATTGTAATAGTGGTAATTTTACTGTTGTTGGAGATGGTAAATATGGTATTAAATCATATGTACCAATTGGATATGATATAGATGGTAACATAGTTCAGGCATGGTCTCAACCAGGTCATGTTAAAGATGGACCAACAAAAATGACATATACTGCTTGGCCACCTATAAAGGGAGATAGAATCCCTGCTAGTTTAGTTAAATATTTATTAAAACCAATTCCAAAATGCCCACAATGTTCTATAGCAACTAAAATGACCACAACTGATCCATATTTCTGTACAGCCAAATCTATTGTTGGATTAGGTAATTATCCAATGACCCATTATAAAGGAGCATATAGATTTGATAGAAGTATTGAAAGTATTTCACCAAGTATACAATCAGCAGTAGGATTTATTTCAGGGACAGCTGTAAATAATCAGAATGAATTAGGTGGAGATGCTACATTTGGTTATAATTTAAATCAAAAAGCAATATCTTCTAGTATATTTACTGGTGGTGATGTAATGGCAACTGCACAAAAAAGACAACAATCACAGTATGTTGCTGTTAAAAGTTGTGCTGAAAAACAATTTGAAATAATACAAAGAGCACTTCAAGCATTACAAGATATTATCGAAAATGGTGGAGAACCACCACCACCCTTACCAGAACCATCAAATCCAGAAGAATGTAGAGAATTATCTATAGATTTTCAAAATACTACAAATGATGCTTTACAAGAATTAGATGATTATTTTATTCAGTTATTCAAGAGCTTTCCTAAAAATAGAGAAGTATTTTGTAAAAAAGCCAGGAAAAAATTAGTATGTGAATTAATGATTTGTGATAAAAAAAATGGATGTCATCCAAAAAAACACAAGAAAAAATCATGTAAATGTAGAGATTATTCAACCCATGAATTTGATTCATGGGATGTATCTACATCATATGAATATGATTCAGAATAAATCATGTTTATTTAATTCAATAATTTAATTCAATAATTTAATTCAATAATTTAATTCAATAATTTAATTCAATAATTTAATTCAATAACTTATTTATTATTTATGTATTTAATTTAATTCAATAATTTAATTCAATAATTTAATTCAATAACTTATTTATTATTTATGTATTTAATTTAAAAATAAATATATAAGATAAAATAATATGGAAAAATCCGGTAAATTTAATTTAAATAATTGCAAAACACCTAATTTAAAATCAAAAATATCTATAAATCATGAAAAAATTCGTTTAAATAAAAAGATAATTAATTTAGAAGAAAATTTATCTTACTGTAATAATGAATTAAATATTTATAAAAATAAAATTGATTCATTAAATAAACAATTAGTTATATTAGGTGAACGATATAATAAATGTTTAGAAGATAATAAAATATATGTTGATAATATTAATAATAATAATATAGAATTAAATAATTATAAATTAGAAAAAAATGATTTTAATAATACTATTAAAAAATATACTGCTAAAATAAATTTATGTGATAAAAAAATTCAAAAATTATTAGAAGAAAAAAAAGATATTTATGATGAAAAAGAGGATATATTAAAAACTAAAGAAGAATTAAAAAATTCTGATAAAACTATATTAAAAAGTAAAATATTAGATAAAATTATTAAAAAAAAAGAAATTGTTTTACCTGCTCTTATTAGAAATTATCGAAATAAAATTGAAAGTATTTTAAATATGTATAAAAAATACTATGAAACGTGGCTAAATATATTTATAGAAGATTGGAATGGAGATAAAAATAATATATTTTCATTAAGTGGAAATAGAAATATTGATATATTAAAAAAATTTGGATATAATACTAATTTTTTAAAAAATGGCATACCAGATAAAATAATTGAAGAACCAAATGATGGTTGGAAATTATATAATAGTGAATCATTAAATTTTATTATTAAAGATTATATTTGTTTTAAAAATATACTATTAAAATCATGTCCCGGATGTGATGATTTTGTTATTAATAAAGGTATAGATATATCAATTAAAAATTTATTTGATGCAGTATCTATATGTATTCCTAGTAATTATAATAGTAATGAAGAACAAGTTCAATTATTAAATAGTAATTATAGTAATTCTAATTATTGGTCTAATTATAAAGATAATATTGATAAATCAATAATATGTTCTAAAAATATTATTACAATTAAAGATAAAATAAATGATTTAGAAAATATGAGTAATGATATAAATTGTTTTTTAAATAATATGGATAATTATTTTGAAGATTTTATATTAGAAACAATTAATTATAAAAAAATGGAATCTTTATGGGATAAAATATTACATGAAAATCAAAAAATATATGATATAATTTCAAAACAATTTACAAATATATCAGAAAATTGTTTTTTAAAAGATCATATATTTATACAAGTTGATTTTGTTAAATTTATTGATAAAAAAGAAATTATCCAATGGATTAGAGAGGTTCCATTAGTTTATTTTGATAGTATTAGCGGACCATTAGTATTTGGTGATTTTAAAACATATGATGTTACTAATTATTTAATTACAAATATTAACGGTTATGTTGATTTAAATGAAGAAAAAACTTATCAATTAGCAGGTGAATATGGTAATCTTTTTAAAAGAAATATAGATGAATCAAATATGTGTGATAATATAAATATAATATTAAAACAAACTAATAATGTTCCAATTAATGATAGATGGGAAGTAATTAAAACTAGCGATCAATATAGATCTGAAATTTTAAATAAAGACATCTTTAATATTTCAAAAATTAATATTAATTTTACTAATATATTAAATGATTATACTAAATTTAAAATTTTATTTTGTTCTGATTTTGAATATATAAATATGTAATATATAGTATATATTAAATGTTATTAAAAAATAATAATGATGATGATGATGATAATAATAATAATAATATAAATTTAAAAAATTATAAATTTCAATATTTATTAATTGTAATTTCTACAATGATTGTATTATACTTTTTATATTCAAAATCAGAACAAAATAAATTATTAAAAAATATAAAATATTTTAGTTATCATAAAAATATAAAAAATATTATAATTTTTATATTTTTATGTATTAGTTTACAAGTTATATTGCATTGGCAAGGAATAACTGTATTACTATGTGGATATTTATATGGTTTTAAGAATGGTTTAATATTGGCTTTAATTACTACAATTATATCGAGTAATATAACATATTTTATATCAAGAATAACTACTAGTAAAGAAAATAAAATTATGATTGATAATAAAAATTCATTAAAATATGTAATATTAAGTAGAATATTTCCACATCATATAACAAGTATATTTTGGGGAACAACTGATATTAAATATATTTATTTTTTAATAGGAACACTTATATCATTGCTATTTTTATTACCAATAGAAACGTATATTGGAACAATTATTAATATTACTCAATTAAAAAATAAATTATTTAATAATGATCATTTAACATTAATATTAATTGCTATTGTAATTATAATAGCATTATATATGTTATATCAACTTAAAAATTATTATATTAAAGATGACATTATAAATATTATTAATTTAAAAGAAAAAGATGAAAATACTAATTAAAATAAAAAGGATATATAAATGTTAATAATAATATTAATAATACAAATATATCAATATTTCTAACTATTTTTTTATATTTTATAGGGAGTTCATTATATTGTTTTCTATATGTTTCAGGTTTAAATGATTTAGATAACCAACCAAATATTGTTGGACCTAATTTATCATTACAATTATATATATAATCATACCATGCCAAACTTATATATGCACTTGTTGCTAATAAAGCAACCATTACAATATTATGTCCAATTGATTTTGGTTTTGGTAAATAAAAAATAATTATTATAATTATTGAAAAAACAATACATTTTTCATTAAGATATAATGGTGTACCAAATAATCCTCCACCCATTTATAATATATAAATATATTATTTTTTAATGGTTAAGCGTCTTCTTCTATAACCACCCATTTGTTGTCTTTCTTTTTGAGACCATATTCTTTTAGTTCTCCCTTCTGCACTTTTACCATCCCAATCATCTACGACTGCTTGCCAATCTGCTTCTTCAGAATATTGGTCTGCAAGTTCTGAAAATGAAAATGAATCTCCAACTGGTTTACCATATTCATTTATATATTTTTTTCTAATTTCTTCTCTAAATTCATTATATTGATCATAAAATACATTATCAATATTCTCTTTATTTCCATTATAACAAACAAATTGTGAACCCTTGGGTTCATCTAATTGATTATTTTCATCTATTTTTTCTAACCATAAATTAATAATTCCATCAGTCAATCTTTCAAATTCAGATGAAGTACCTTCATCTACAGCTTGATCATGTTCATCTAATATTTTTTCTAAATGTTTATATAAATCTTTTTTATTCCATCTTCTTGAAGGTGTACTAATAAAACCACCACCACCACGTCCCATTAAACCATTTATCATAACTTCAACTAATACTTCTTCTTCCCATCCTTCATCTGCTTCTATTTCTTCCAACATTGTTATATCAGGCCATTCATATCCAGCTACTAGATCATCTCCATCTGTACATCCAGCTTCAGTTGTTCCATATTGTATACTATATAATAATATATCATCTTGTATATCAGTAGTATTACTTAAATCTAAAGAATCAAAAAATCTCTTAGATACTTCTCTAGCTGAAGCTGCTTTTTTTCTTGCATAACTAGCCCAATCTCTTTTTGGTCTCCAACTTTTATTCGTATATTCTTTTCTTTGGTCAGATGGAATATCAAAATTAATATCTATATTTTTCTTTTTTTCTATTTCCATTTCATCGCTATATCCTGGTCCAGTTTGTTCCATTAAATTACCATAACCTTGAGGATTCCATACTGATTGTGATAGACCTTCATAATTTTGAGCCTGCTGGTATTCCATATTATATATATATATATATATAATTTAGTTTACTAATTTATTAAATTCTAATAGCATATTTTTACTTATTCTTTTTTTATATATTAAATTAGCTATTTTTGTATAATAATTAAATACTTTATGATTACATTTATATTTATTAAATATTTTTAAAATCAATTGTTTACTTCTATTATTATGTATCGTATATATTAATTTTAATAAAATATCATAATATTTATATTGAAAATTTGAATATTCCGGTAATACATTATGATGTGTATATATTAATGATTTACTTATATAAGAATTATAATTAATATCTTTTAATTTTAAATTATTATAATGTAAATGATAATATGGAATAATTATTGAATATAATATTGAATAATTTATATTTGTAAAAATACAATTTCTTGATTTAAATTGTTCATGTAAATCAAATGTACATATTGATTCATATATTTTACTAATTGTATTTATATTTTTTTCATTATATAAATTATTTATATTTTCTAATATATTTAATCCAATTATGTTATAATCTGAACTATATTTAATATAGATTTCTGATATAGAGAATTTTTCATTTAAACATTCTGTTAAAAAACAAATATCCTGATTAAAATTATTATCTATTACATTAATATTAATATTATCTCTTTTATCTATATAATCATTATTAACTTTTACTGTATTTAAATTTTTATTAGATTTTTTAATTATTTCATTTATTATTTTAATTGGTTTATTATATAATATTTTTTTTACAATATTATTAAATTGTAAATTAGTATATTCTATATTTATATGAATACATTTTGAATATATTAATTTTAATTTTTTATTATATATATCAGTTGATGTTATAACAATTGGTGTTTTAATTTTTTTGATATTAGTTAAAATATTATTTATTTCTCGAATAAATAATTTATCTGTATTATATAAATTATCAAAAATAATACATTTATAATCTTTTGTTTTATTTGTAAACCATTTTGATATATCTTTTTTATATAATGTATTATTTATATATTCTGGTATATTTGTATTAATTAAACTATTAATATAAATAATTGTATATTCTTTTAATATTATATTAACTAATTCTGTTTTACCAGTTCCCCCTTTACCTGTTATTACAAATGGTTTATTTATAGTATTTGGATTTTCTATATTTATTAACCAGTCTTTTATTTTATTTTTATCAATATTAGATAAATAAAAATCATCTAATGTTAATTTCATTAATAATAATATTTAAAAAAAGTTTAAATAGTAATAATTTAACAAGGACTAAAACTATATGTAAAATTATTTTTATTTGTATAATCAGGTAAAGGTAATAGATTAGGAGTACTATCAATTTTATTAATATAACCAGTATATTGAATTAATTCTGCTATAATTCTTTTAACTGCAAAATCTAAAACATATTTATTTAATTTTTTCACCTCTTCAATTGTATTTGGATTTAATAAATTACCATACTGTAATAACATAGACCTCATAATAATAAATAATTGTTCTTCTGATTGATCACTAATAATTGTATTATTAAATTGTTGATATACTTCGTATTTCATTCTTTTTTGTAAAGCTGCTTTATTTTGTTTTGAAAAAAAAACATTAGTTACCTCTGTTTGTTGTAATATTCCCTTAGTTGGATCATTTGAACTCGTATTTACTAATATATTACTATCCATTTATATATATTATATTTATTTTAATTTTAGATATTCTTTTTTCAATCTATTTAATTCATTCAACCAAATTGATTCAATTGTAGATTCATTTAATTTATTATATTTGTATTCTAAATCATTTATAGTATTTTGTAATTCATTCATTTTTTCTTCAGTTAAATTATATAGAGGCATATTAATTAAATAATTAAATCCAGTTTTCTTATTTTCAACTGTATAATTATCATTAATATTTTTATCAATAATCATTTTATATTTTAATTTTATTAATTCATTTACTATATTATCTTTTTTATTTCTATAAATTACAATTTTGTCATTAATTACATCATTAATAAAATTCAATTTACTTTTATTAATATCTAATTCATATTTCAATTGATTTAATTGATATTGTTTTCTTAAAATATATAAATTATATCTTTCAATATAATAATCATCAAATATATCATTAATATGATTATATTTCTTTATTGTTCCAGATGCATTATATAAATGAATATTAGTTAAACTTGTATTTTTAGAACTATGTAGTTTAAATAATTCTTCTATTGAATCAACACCTTTTTTAATATTACATGTTATATTTTTCAAAATATGCGATTCTACTTTTATTCTAAAATTAATAATTGTATCACTAGAATGATCTTCATAATCTAATATATAAAATTTTTGTTTCTTTGTTTTATCATATAATAGTGAATCTAAATATTCTTTATAATTTTGAGTCCAAACACCAATGGGTAATTCTGTAATTACTAGTGTGTCATTACTTATAATATTATATACTCCTTTAGTGATATATAATTTATTATTAAGTTTTTCAATCGTACCATTAAATCCTTTGAACCATGGTACAATATCTTTATATGGTTGTTTTTTAATCTTGTATACTATATTTTGAATAACATCTAGAGGATTAAAAGATGGTATAGATGTACTAAATCCTGTTCCAATACCTTTCATACCATTTACTAATACAGTTGGAATGATCGGAATATAATATTTTGGTTCAACTAAGATTCCATCATCATCATTGTATTTTAATATTGGGAAATCTTCAGATGGATATATATGATCAATAATTGGATTTAATTCTGTATGAATATACCTAGGACTAGCAGCATCTGCTCCACCCATTAGTCTTGTTCCAAATTGACCATTTGGTTTTAATAAGTTTATATTATTAGATCCAACATAATCTTGACCCAATCCAATAATAGTTGATTGTAATGATGCTTCACCATGATGATATGCTGCATTTTCACTTACATAACCAGCTAGTTGAGCAACTCTTATTTCTTTGTATAATTTTCTCTTAAAACAACAATATATAATTTTTCTTTGAGATGGTTTAAGTCCATCACATAATGAACCAATTGATCTTAGAGTATCACTATTTGAAAAATGTATTAATTCATTATCAACAAATTCTTCAATTTTAATACTTTTTTCATCACAATCAATTACTTTATCTTCATCGTATTTATATAACCAAGCTTTTCTTTTATCTGATTGATCTTTCTTGAATGCTAAATTCATTTTATCTTCACTGTTATCTGTCCATTCATAATTATTTAATTTCATTGAACTAAAATATTCTTTTGCCTCTTTTGCGGTACTTGTTCCTAATCCCTTATAATATTTAGTTTGCCATTTTTTATAATCAATTGTATCATTTTGCCAATCATTATATGCTGTTAAATTATAAAATGAAAATATTTTTTTCCCCTTTGATACTTTAACAATTGGTGTAATCATAGATAATATAAAACCATATTGCTTTAGTAATGATGGCCATAATGTATGAAATACATTTAATACCAATCCCTTAATATGTGAACCATCATGATCTTGATCTGTTAAAATCATGACATGACCATACCTCAAACGTTTATTATATGTTTCATCATATACACGACCTTCTTCTAATCCAATAATTTTTTTCAAGTTTGTAATTTCATTATTATCTAAGATTTGTTTTACAGATGCATCTTTTACATTTAGTAATTTACCCCTCAAAGGAAATACACCATATTTATCTCTTCCAATTTCAGATAATCCACTAATCGCCATAGTTTTAGCTGAATCTCCTTCAGTTAAAATTAATGTACATTGATCTGATTTTTTACCACCTGCCCAATTAGCATCATCTAATTTTGGTATATTTTTAATTCTATTTACTTTTTGACCATTTGTTTTCTTTGCTTCTTTTGTTAATTTAAAATCAGCAAATGATAAAACTTTATCTACTATGTCTAATTTATCTACAATCTTTTTAATTAATTTATCATTAATCACTGGTTTTGAACCAAATTTTGATTGAGTAGTAATTAATCTTTCTTTTGATTGACTATCAAATGATGGATCTTCTATTACACTATTTACAAATATCTTCAAATAATTTTTAATATAATTTTCTGGGATATTCTTTTTATGTTTTTTATTAATATGATTTACTATACCAGATGTTAATTGTTTACATATTAAATCAACGTGTTTTCCACCTTTTGATGTATAAATTCCATTTACAAAAGCATATTGTTCAAACTTATCAGTTAAACTAGTTGAAATACCAATTTCCCATCTTGAATGGGGTTTTTCATATACAATTTCTTCTTCTTCATTTAGATATAATTGAATATAATTTTCAAAAGTTTTAACTTTTATCTTTTCATTATTATAATAGATATTCATATTCTTATCAGTTGTTCCAGCAATATCATAAATCCTTCTAATCATTAGATTAACCATATCATCTGTATATTTTTCAATATTAAATCGTTTGAAATCTGTAATCCAAGATATTTTTGTATATGGTTTACATTTAACTTTTGTAATCTTTGGTTTAGTTTTATCTCTCATATTATTTGTAAATTCTTGAATATATTTTAATCCACGAATATGATCAACTGTTTCTACTCTGAAATATGTTGAAAATAGATTAACTAACTTGGCTCCAAATCCATTTTTACCTCCCGTTGTTTTTCCAGATTTATTATAGTTTTTTGAAGTTAGTAAATTACCTAATATCAATTCAACAATATGTATTGGTTTTCCTTCTTTATCTTTTTCTTTTGGATGTTCTGCAACATCTATTCCATTTCCATCATTATAAATAGTCCACATACTATTTTCTGTATTGTATTCTACTTTAATATTATTAACAGGGATGATATTTTTTTCACCTTTTTTAATACATTCTTCTAATCGAACTTTTTGATCTCTAGCATTAACTAATATTTCATCAAACAGTTTACCAATTGCTGGAATATAATCTGTATCTTTAATACAAATATTATTAGAACTATTTACAATTGGTAAACTATCATTAATTATATCTGTTCCACCTACAAATGTATCTGGTTCAAATAAAATTTGTTCCCATAATTCTCTTTTGCCATATTGTTCTAATTCTTTATTCGACATTCTTCAAATATATATTGTTTATTGATTATTCTATAAATAATTTTCAAATTATTTTTTTAATAATTTTTCATATTGTTGTATTTTTAATTTATCATTTTTAATTGTTTGTGTCATTTTTTCTATTATTTTTTGCTGATTTATTATTATTTTTTTTAAATGTTCTTCTGATTTATTATCATTATTATTGTCTTCTTTATTATTAATAAAAAATCTAGATCTATATATAATATTATTATTATTATCTCTTATTTTAGTTGGAATATACCAGGAATTTGGTCCATTTCTTAAATTTATTTTTTCTAAACCCATTTTAACATATTCTCCACCAGTATAAAATAATTCTTCATCATCAACTAATGTTATATATTTTATTTTTTGATTAAGTTTAAATGTATAAGGAAATTCAATTTCTGTATAATTTTTTAAAGAATTTTTAATAAAGTTAATATCATTACTCATAATATTTATTTATAGATTTATTTTATAGTTTTAATATTATATATTATATATATTAAAATGGCTATAAATATAGATATCTTAAAAAGTATTTTAACTATTTCTAGCGATAAATATAATACATTATTATATTTTTTAGATGATAATATTAAAAATAAATTAAAAAAATATAAATTAATTGAATATGATGATATATATTTAAATGATAAAATTATATTAATAAATAAATCTACATTACAAATAGATATAATAGGAAAAATAAATAATATTGATGATAAAATAAGTATATTTAAAAATAATAGAACAATGCATTTTTATCCACAATATTATTATATTTTTTGTAAATATAATAATAATAAAAATAAAGATATAACATATTTTGAAGAATTATTAAAACAATTGGGATAATTATTGTCCGTCTGGTGAATCATAATCATTTCCAAAATGTACTGCTTCTTGTTCACCTTCTCCTTCGCCATAACCATAATCTTCTAATCCATATCCAACTCCACCCATTTCACTATCTTCTTCTTGTTTTCTACGCAATAAATCTACTTGTAATTGTGGATTATTATCAACTTGTCCTAATTCTGTTTCATTTCTTTTAATTAATTCCATTTCTGCTTCTTTTCTTTCTTCTTCGGACATATTTTTAAATTCATCGCTATTTATAAATAATGATGCTTCTTCTGCTAAATTTTGATACCAATTGGAGATACCAAAATTTTGTAATTGTACATTAATAAATCTTTCATCTTGATCCATAATATCTAATTTATTTATTAAATTTTGTTTTTCTCTTTCTTTTTGTTGTCTTAATTTTGTATTTAAAAATCCAGACCCTCGATTATCTATATTTATATACCATAAAGGATCATTATATTCTTGAACAATATTTATAATAACATCCATCATAAAACTTGATACTTGTATTATATTATCTGTAATATTTTTACTAGCTTCAGCTGATAATGAATTATATAATTCATTTCCATTATCATTTATTTCATTTATTTCTGAATCTAATTCTTCAATATATTCAACTATATTTTTTAATATTAAAACAAATATAAATCTCATTAAATCATTGGATTTTTCTTCTGTAAATATATGTTTTTTATTATCAATACCAACTAATAAATTTAATAAATTAGTATAAGGTTTAATTTTATCAAATAGTTTAATAAAAAAACTATATAATACTTTATTATCCATATATTTTCTAAATCCATCATATTTATCATTTCCTATAAATATTGAATTATGTAATTTAAATTCTTTATTACCTATAAAATATTCCATTTGATCTCTATTTTTATCAGATAATTTCCAATTTTTTGGTATATAATCATAAAATGTTGTTCCTAATTTACCATTATTATTATAATTTTTAATTCTTGCTAACATTAATACTATATTTTGAATAAAATGATTTAAGATATTATTATTAGTTTTAAGATTATTACTATCATCTAATGAATTAGTTATTATGCCAATTAATATATTTTTTAAATTAGATTCATTTTTATATAATTTATCTTTTTGAGATTTATCAATATATCTACTATTTACTATATGTCTAATTACGATATTTAATAAATTATTATTATCAGATGATTCACTATATGTAGACTCTATTATTGGTGTAAATAATTTATCATATTCTTCTTTGAATTTTCTAATATCTTTTTGATCTATATTAGTTGTTTCTGATAAATTAATATAATATTCTGTAAATTCATATATATTTTTAAAATATGATAAATATTCATCTTCTTTATTTAATATTTCATTAGCATCAATAAAATCAATAACTCTTTTTTCTATTAAATTTGGTTTTTCATATTCTTTTATTTTTTCTAAAGTTAAATCAATATTAAATAATGGTTCTGTAAAATATATCCCTTTTAATCTATTTTGAGTATGATATTTTTCTATAATAATTTTAAAATTTTCATTTGATGGTTTTATTTCATCAACACATGGATTATATGAGTTATCATTATCTACATATAATGATATTAATTTTTTCTCTAGATTTGATTTTAATATAATTCTTTTATTTATATCATAACAATATTTATTAAATATATTTTTAATTGGTGAATCTTTTTCAATATCATCATAATCAACACTTGGTAATATTTCTTTTAATACATATTTATAATATCTTTTTGGATATGTATCTAATAATATATAACTACTATTATTTTTCATATCATGGATAAATAATTCCAATGATTTTTTACAGTTTTTATTTGTTTTACATACATCTACTATATCATTTAAAATATTTCTTAATTTTACAAACGGTATTTTATTATCTTTAAATTCTCCATCCCAATCATATTTTTTAAATAAATTTTTAAAATAATCTTTTTCATCGGTTGTCTCTAATAATCTATTTATTAATAAATTCATATATGTTGTATCATTTTCATGATAACCAGTTAATATAAAAATATAATTATATATTCTTTTAAATGAACTATTATTTATTAATTCTAAATTTTCTATATCTAATTCAATATATTTTTTTATACTATCATATGATTCTAATGATTGTAATAATGAAATATTTTGTAAAGCATAAGTTGTTCCTTTTTTAATCATAAATTTTTTAAATCTTGGTCCATATTCATCATTGATTTTATTATTAATTTTAATTATTGTTTTATTTGTTGGTAATGGTTTATATCCCGGCCAATAATCATTAAATTCCAAATTATTTGATATACCTGTATATAATTGATATTTTTTTATTCTATCATATATTTGAGGGAATGATGGAGATACTACATATTTAATTGTATTAATAACTTGATTTTGTGGATTTATTATTTCTAAATTATTATATTCATCATTAAATTCTTTTGAATTTATCCATAATTTATCTTCGGGATATAACTTTTCTAATTTTTTTAATGTAGATAATAAATTATCTACAATAGTTTTATTTATTATATTAATATTAGAATTTTTTATTAATTTATATTTATTATCTTGTAAATCTAATATTTTATAATTATTATTAGATTCATTTATATATGGTGGCGTCGCTGTTTCTATAAATATTATAATAGTTACAAATAAAAATAATATTTTGTTACTATTTATGATATATTCTTGGACTTCTTTTGCAATTCTTTTTTTATCTTTTTTTGATGCATTTTTAATTTTATAATGATTTTTAGTTGTTATATTATCTTGTTCATATCTATCATTCGCTAATAAATTATGATCAATTAAATTATATATATTAATTAAATCTAATATATCTTTCTCAATTAATTTTACACCTAAACTATTACTCAATAATTCAATTAAAGTATACAATTCTTTTTCATTTGGTTCTAATTCTATTTCTTCTCTTTCTTGAACTAATTCTTCATTAAATACTGGTTTATCATCAGAAAATCCTTGTAATATAGAAAAATTCTCATTATCTAAATATTCTCCACATATTTTACAATGCATATGTCCATCTTTAGCTGGTTTTGAAAATTTACTCATTAATGTTTCATAAGCTGTTGGATCTTCTATTGTTTTACAAGAATAAGCATGGTGCTTACATAATAATTTTTTATCATTATATTTATTATATAACCAATTTTTATCTTCTATCTTTTCATCTGGTTCTCTACTATATTTAGTAATAAATTTATTCATGTAATGATTTTTAACATTGATATTTAATTGTTTATATATATATTCTTTTAATAATACAATTATTTCTTGTGTATTTATTTTTTTATATACTAATGGTTTTTTATATATTTCATAATCTCTTTCATAATCAGAATATAATTTAATATATTTTTCTACATTTTTATTAATTATATTGTTGAATATTAATTTAAAATTATTTGTTAAATTATTTATATTAATATTATATTTCATAAATATTTTTTCAATATCATTATAATTATAAATGTAATTGAATAAATCTTTATACATATAATTTTTAATTATCATATTTGTTGTCGGCATATATTCTAATAATAATTTTGAAAAATCATTCTTATTTAATACCTCTGATATATTATAGTGATATGCATTTATATTTTCATAACCATATTTTTTACTAATATATTCTGGTATATCTTTATCAATTGTTGTATTAATATTTTTTAATAAATTTTTTTTAATTAATTCATTTAATACTTGTTTATTTGTTTTTGTAGAATATTTTATTTCTAATAATAAACATTTTTCTCCTAAAGATATATATTTAGTATCCATATTAAATGAAGTACTTATATGGTAATTCTCTGGATATATTAATAATCCCGATGTATTTATATCTCTACTTTTACCAATCAAATCAAATTGTATTTTATTATCTATTATATGTGGGAATAATAAATTATTATAGTTTTTTCTTTCATCTAATATATATTTACCTTCTATACCCGTACATAAAGATGTGTTTAATCCACTTAATGGACCCAAACATGATCTAATATATTTTTTATTATAATTTTTTAAAACATATCCATCATATACAAGTATATCTGGATTTTTTTGAATTGCTTGGAATTGATTATAATATAATACATCTATTATTTGTTTATAAGTTTTTGTTTGATTATCATCATTCATTAATCTTATTTGTTCTAATGATTCTTTTTCAAATATTTTTTGTATATAATCATCCTGAACTATTGGTTCTGTAATTTCATCTGGATTTAAATATAATCGTTTTATATCATTACAAACTGGTATAATCCAATTAGGTAATTTCTCATTATCATTAAATTTTTGTATATCATAAAAAAATTTATTATTAGTATAATTATATTCTTCAGATATTAATTGTTTGAATATATCTGCCATTGAATATACAGATGGTATTAATAATATATTATCATATATTCCAAGAGCATTTATTAATGTTGTTATTAAATCTTCCCTTTTTTCTGATTCACTTATAATATAATTTTTATCTTTTTGATATTCTGTATCTATTTCTAATTCTGGATATATTGCATTTGTTAATTGTATTTCTGTTACTTTAATAATATCTTTATCTTCTAATTCTTCAACTTTGGCAATATCAATTATATTATAATCATTTGTATTTAATATAATTTGTTTTTCATCATTTATTGATAATAATTCATTTTTTTTATCATCAATAGATAATATTATCATATTATTTCCCGTAAAATCTTCAACTTTTCCTAAATAATTTTTACCATCTATAAAATATACAATTAATTTATCTCCTAAATAAATATTAATATTAAATACATTATCTACAATTTTAGAGTTTCCTTCATCCTCATAATTATCTTCATCTGAATCATAACTCATTATAATAAATTAGATATTAAAATTTTTAAATATTACTTAAAATTAATAATTATAATATAATATAATAATGGAATTACAAAATTTTATCGATAATAACGATAATTATATCGATATTTTTAAAAATAATGGATTACGTGTAAAAACTTTTTCAAAATATAATTTAATTTTAGTAAAATACTCATATAATATGGAAATCGATATGAATTCATATCAAAAATATTGTAGAGGTTGTATTATTGATACAAATAATAAAACAGTTGTATTTGTTCCCCCATGTAAAGCAGATAATATTAATATTGATGGATCAAATATTCCCAATGAAAATTTTATAATTCAGGACTTATATGATGGAACAATGATTAATTTATTTTATCATAATGATAAATGGATTATATCATCCAGAAGTGATATTGATTGTAATAATAAATGGAATAATCAAAAATCATTTAAAACATTATTTCAAGAATGTGGTAATATTAATTTAGATTTATTAAATAAAAATCATACATATTCATTTGTGATGCAGCATGTTGAAAATAGAAATGTTTCACATGTAAATGAAAATTGTTTAATTTTAGTAGAAGAATATGATAGAAATGGATTTATATTATTAAATAATATTATTGATGAAAACTTTGTATATAATGGTTTTCAAAAATCTGTTAATTTTAAAATATATGATATTAATCAATTAAATGAATATATGACTATGGCTATAAATAATACATATTTCAGTTGGAAAGGATATACAATTAAATGTAATAATACTAGAATTAATTATATTAATCCATTATTTACTTATGTTAAAAATTTAAAAATTAATTCATCAAATATGTTATTTAGTTTTTGTGAATTATTATTAAAAAATGATGGATCTATTAATAATTATATACAATATTTCCCAGAACATAATGCTCTTTTTATGGAATATTTTAATAAATATAATAAATTCATAGATGAAGTTTACAAAATGTATGTTGATTTTAGAATTACTAAACAAATTACATTAGATGATATTCCATTTCATATAAAACCACTAACCAGAGATTTACATGGAATATATTTAAGTTCGCAAATTAAAATTAATAAAAATAAAGTAACAGAATATATTAAAAATTTACCTTCTGCTAAATTAACATTTCATTTAAAAAATTATTAATATCTATAAATATATTATATATTAAATGCTATATGGAGGCAAATGGGAAAGAGCAGGACCACCACATAAAGATAGAAAAGAAATTTATGTAGCTAAAGATAATAGATATGATGATATATATAGTGGAAAATTATTAGATTATGAAATAGAAAATAGAAGGCAATTATTATCTGAATTTGATATGCCTCATTTTGAAAATATACCAGTTGAAATTAAACAACTTGTAGAGGCTACAAGTGATCCAGATTACATGTTATTTATTCCTTGGAATATACATTATACTTTTAATAAATGGGGATATGGTCATATAACTTATGATATAGTATTATTTGAAAATACTAGTAGCAAAAATGCTATATTATTACAAATTCATTTTGGATATGGTTATAATGCAGACGATTTAGAAAATTGTGGTAAAACCAAAACAATAACTAATAAATGTAAACAATATATTTGGTTTAATATTACAGACAATTATATTAATAAAAACAATGTATATATAAATAATGATACTATATATAATAGTGAAAAATATGAAGTGAGTGAAAGTGATACATATGATCACAACTATAATTGGACTCCTATATTAAATAATATTAATAAAGAATTAAAAATATTTTTTGATTCTAATACTGAACTGAAACAATATGAAAAATATATAGATTATACTATATTACTTGATATACAAAAAAGTTTAATAATAGCTTATACAGAATTTTCATCTACAAAAGTAAAACAAGGTGATGTTAATAGAAGTATATTAGCAGATGATATTAGATTAGCTAATGAATCTTTAGAAATCGATGGTATAAAATATCCTCCAAAATTATCAGAAAGTCAATTTTATAAAATGGATAATAGACGTCATGATCCTTTAGTATATAATTTAGACAATAAAAAAATAGTAGATGATTATTTAGAATGGGTAAAACAAACTCAACCTGAATATGAAAGACAAATTAAAAAAATAGATAGAAAAAGTAGAAAAAAAGAATGGAAAGATAGACAAGAAAATACAGCTGCTAGAGTTTTACAAAATAGATTCAGGAAGAAATTAACAATAAAAAGAAAAAAAGAAGAACAAATTAGAGAACAAATGATGAGAGAACAACAAATGAGAGAACAAATGAT
>Ga0233415_10000272_pt1 | contig 25053 bp, 19 predicted proteins | sample Na_anoxic_12_MG_FD_188631 | JGI IMG/M metagenome (GOLD analysis project Ga0233415, IMG submission 188631) | Seawater microbial communities from Saanich Inlet, British Columbia, Canada - Na_anoxic_12_MG | ecosystem: Environmental > Aquatic > Marine > Inlet | place: Canada: British Columbia... | reverse complement strand
GGGTTAATCTCAAAACCAAGGCGCAACTTAAGGCGATTAAACCATTGAACCAACTTGCCCCATAGTCCGTTTTGACCCGTCCAGACTTCCCGGGCGTTTGCTATGTTCTCTTCACTGCCATATTCAAGCATGAGGGAGTCCCATAAGCTTTTGCCGTACGCACTATCAAAGAAGCCAAGCTGTTTTGCAACGTGCAAGCCCTCATGTCTCACAGTGCCGATACCGCCGCGAGACTCTTGGATTATAATGTTGATATCTTCAAGGCTCAATTCCTGCCCGTCTGAAAGCTCTACAGTTGCGCCAGCCGATACCGTTGCACCCTTCGCGCCTTGTTTTGCCATTATTTGAGCTTTTTCACGAGTTACGCCATAGTCGCGCATGATAGTTGCTACGTCGGTCGGTATCTCTTTAGTCATCGTGATATTGAACTTCGCACCAGAAGGAAGTTCGACCGTGTAGTTCTTTCCGTCGTTAGTTACAGTAGCACCAGGAAACTCATCGCCAACATTCTCGGACGTGATAGGTGCGCGGGTTGCTGCTCCGTCGATGCTGAACTTTATATCGCCCTTGGGATCTCTGTACATCTCATCAGCGTTATAGATGAAATCTTTATTTCTTCCCTTGTTCTCGACGAACCCGAATCGCTTGTAAAATTTCTTCAGTCGTGCTTTCGACGTTGTTCCTTTTCGATCATCCTTGAGAGCGGGAGTAAGTCTTGCTACCTTTCCTGACTGGTCGGCATAAGAAACAATGTCTTCCATTATTGCAGTGCCAACGCCTTGCTTTCTGTCGCCTTTTGCAACGACTAGATTATTAAGGCGGATATATCTGTCATCTTCACTTATGAAAATATCGTCAACCTGGGACTCCCACTTACTTTTTATGTCGTCAACGCTGTTAAACTCCTTGACGCTGAACTTTACATCACCAGCAGGCTTTTCAATCTCAATCAGCCTTGTATTTACGCCTGTCTTCCTGAATGCGTCTGGTCCCTGGAATGCGCCCTCCATCTTTTCATCAAAAACGCCAACCTCTTCAAACCATTCGCGGAATTCTTTTGATACTTTGTCGTTCGCGAAAAACGGGTGTTCGCTGACTATTGCGATTATCTTGCCGCCTGGCTTTAGAAGGCTGTAGGCGTGTCTTACATGCTCTACGTCCTTGTTTTTTGAAAATGGTGGGTTCATAACAATCCGGTCGTACTCGCCTTCATGCTCTAAAAAGTCGCGATCTTCTGAAAGGTTCAAGCCCTTCGCCTTGATGATCTCGCGGAGTTTCCCTGATACTTCAACGGCCGTGACCTCGGCGTCTGGGTGTGCGTCCTGGATTGACTGGGCAATGTCGCCTTTTCCGGCGCTTGGCTCAAGAACCTTCATGCCTGGCTCAATATCAGCCATCTCGACCATTCTATTTGCAAGGGGCTTCGGAGTCGGGAAGAAGTCAAGGCCGTCAAACTTGTCTGTCTTGATGTCGCGCTCAAGTTTTGCTATCGGGTCCTCGCCCTTGGCATCCTCTTTCAGTGATGCAAATTCACGCAATGCAGCGCGGAGTTCCTGAAGGTTAAGTACATCCATCCTGTTCAATCGTCCGATATTGGCAGAATCATTGTCGATTAGCCACATGATCGACTCGCCTTTTAGCTTCTTTTTCATCTTGTCGATGATCTCAAGATCACGAACGCTGTCAAAAGTGTACATTTGCTTATCGCTGGCGCTAAGGCTTTTGTGAATCTTGCGCAGCCTGTTTGCCATTAATTTAGCTCCACCAACGTTGTCGAGCTCGTTTGCGAATCTGTTTATAGAGTCGGCGTGCATCTGGTATTCGGGATACTTTACGAACTCCATGTACTTAGAGTCCCACGTAGGAAGTGCCTTGTACTCGTTGGAAACTGTGCTGATATCGTTTGCTAGAGCGTAGTCAAGTTTTGCACGCCTCATTATGCTCTTTATCGTCTCTACCTGCGTCTTATCTCTTAACCCCGTAAGGTGAACAGCAGTTCCATCGTCAATTGATTTAGCGATATTCTGCATAGTCTTAGCAATCGCAATGTCGGACTCAGCATCGGCAATAGAACTTGCAGCCATGCCTGCTTGGCGTGCAGTGTTTGTTCTGCGGTCCTGGTCCCGCTTATCTACCGCGCGTTCCATAATGCGCTCGGCCGTATCCTTCAGCTTCTCGGATCCTGTTTTCTCTTTAATGGTTTCTGTTGCCGTCGCTTTGTCTCCATCTGTGGCGGCATCAATAAACGCCTGCGCATTTTCCTGGCTTGTAAACTGGAATCCTGGCTTGGCTCTTCCGCCTCGGTACCTGCTCCAATATCCGTCGTTGGCTTTGGCGAGTGATTTAAGGGTGTTAAATTCATCGCGCTCTACACGCTTTTCTTGCTGAACAACAAACATCGGAATATCTTTCTTGTCGTGATATGCCTCAACCATTGACATTCCTAAATCACCAACTGCTTCAGTTAGCTTGGCTTGGCGGGCTTCTTTGCGCTTTTTGGTTCGTTCACGCCTTGCTTCTGTTGCCAAGTCATCATACATTGCCTGCTGTTCTTCAGTAAGCTCAACGCCTTCATCAAGTGCAATACGGAAGTCGGTCAATGTTTTAGGATCCTTTACCGCATCCTTGCGCTTTTGCTTTTGAGCTTCGCGCTCTCTTTTAACCTCTTTTGTTTTCTCTGAAATCCTTGCAATGTCTTCATCTGTAAGATCTTTGATTTGTCGATTAACGGCATCTGTGGTGCTTTCAAACATTGCCATCTGGAATGAGGTCATCCCGCTAACAGACGGTGCCTGCGGGATGAAGTCCTGTGCGAACCTATCTACAGCAACCTCTATCAATCTATCCTTCTTCATATCATCTCTGAAGTATCCAGAGGCGGCGGCAATCTGCTTTTTATTCTTAGTTTTAAGAAAGTCAACAAATGCCTGACGATTTTCAGTGAATGATTTGAATGCAGCTCGTAGTTCATCGGCTGTTATATCGCCTGAATCTATGCGCTTAATGACTGCATTGTAAGATTCTACACTATCAATCTCTTCTGATTTCTTTTCAGCCTTGGTAACTTCTTTTACTTTTTCGGAAGATTTCTTACTTTCCGCCTCGGCCTTCGCTGCGGGCTTAGTTTCGACTTTCTGAATAGAAATAAGCCCTCTGATCCTCAAAGGTTTGCTATTTCTTAGTTTCTTAGCATCATCAAGAGACAGTGGCTCTGTATTAATCTTTCGACTTTCGCCACCTTTTGGATTTATATAAACATCATGCCTTGCTTCTGCGCGCTCTTTGTCATCCTTCAGTTCCGCCATGTCTTCATTTACCGTTTCTGCTAAATCCGGGCGATTCTTCTTTATGTATTCAGCTATCTCTTCAGCATTATCTGGATACGTTTCTAGTACGCGGAAAACATCTTGACCGCGCAGTTCTTCTATACTGTCTGCGGCTATCCTTATTGCCTGATCTGGATTTATACCCACCTTATCTGCTGGCGGCTTTTTGGCCGCTTCCTTCTTCGCTTTAACCTTAGCCTTTATTTGCTCGCCTTTTGTCAACTTCGGCTTTACCTCTTCCTCAACATTTGCTCCAAAATCAAAAGAATCGTCAACGGCTGTATCACCAAGATCAAGTTCGTCAAACGGAGTAACGTCGAATAAAGTCTCTTCTTGTCGCTGCTGAGGAATTGCCTTTTCTTCTGCAAACTTCTGAGCGTCTGCCAATGCTTTATTCAGCCTTTCTGTTGCTGCTTCAGGAGTTATCTTTTCATCCAGAATAAGCGTCCTTACAGTTTCAGACTCATTAAGAGCGTGATTCTCTGCAAGTTGACCCTTTGTCGATGGTTTCTCGTGCTTCTTGAATGTTTCCTGAATCTGCTTTGCAATGTTTATTGCCTGGTCAAATGGATTGGTTTGAGGGAATAATTCACCTTCTTTAGCAAACTCTTCTTTCATGCCTTGCGATAAATGATCTCTATGAGATGAAAGAACCGCGTCGATGATCTCAAGTTGATCATTGGTATCCTTCATCATACGCTTGATTAATTGCCCGGTAGCATCATCCCATTCAGCCATTTCGGCTACATATTGATCAAGTGACAATGAGTTTTCGTCACCCTTGAATGCAGCATTTCCGCGCTTCTTGAAGAATGCAGGAAGTTCTTTGCCTTCTGGCTTAATGCCTCTCTTCAAATAATCCCAACCTTCACGATATGGAGATTCTTTTGAAACTTTAGCGCGGCGGTCAACGTAGGTATCTTTCTTTCTTGGCTTCTTTATTTCAGTTTCTTTTGCCTTCTCAGCCTCACGTTTAGCCTTAACCTTGGCTTTGATCTGCTCGCCTTTGGTGGGTTGCACCTGCCTTGCCTGCTGTTTTGGATTTAAAATATCAGATATCCCATGACCTCTAAGCTTAAAGTCTATTTTCTGCTTTATACCTATCGACGCAAATGATTCAATAGCACCCCAAGCGTCAAAATCTTCATCTCTATCAATAGCCTTGTCCAACATCATTCGATTAAGCCCCATAGCAGCGGCAAACTCAGCGTTTGGTCCAGCATCTCGAATACCAAGCTGGATTGATTCAATCCCTTGCGGTGTTACTATTTTTACATCCCAATATCCATTAGGCTTAAATGCGACTTTTTTTGGAACAAATTCAACTGATTTAATATAGACATTATCTGTTTCATGTTTATCAAATACTATCTTTGTTGGACCGAAATTTTCCTCAATATGCTGTTTTACGATATCAGCAGTATTTTTCTGTTTATTTGCATAAAAATCAGATATATCTTCCCACTCCCTGATCGTTTGGTATTCATCTTTAGTTAAAATAGTCTTTGGCTTTTGCTTAATTATTTCAGATTTCTTTTTATCATCAAGTCCCCATTTCTTTCTTGCCCAAGGCATTCGCTCGATAGGCATAACTCGAATCTTGTCATTGGTCTGATCTGCGTTAATGAAGTACTTTGCAACTCCATTCGCGTCAGTAGCGACTACTGCTGTTTCTCGCCTACTATAATCAACGCCACGCTCGTTTGCATCTTCAAATAACTTAACAACTGCCTTTGCTGCACTTTCCTCACTGCCATCATAGGATTCAGCAAGTAATCCATCCCTAATAGGATTACTATCAAGGTCACGTAACTGTAAAGAAACGACATTAGGTAAAGCGCGGTAATCAATTCCTGGCTGCTTTCCTCTGTCGTATATATCTTTTTGCGATGCTTCTTTTAGGGATTTCGGAATATTAGCCGTTGTTACTTTTTCTTCAGCAGCAACTTCAGTTTTAGCCTCAGTTTTTACCGGCTTTGTTACTTTCTCGGTTTGTATCTTTGATTCTGGATAGAGAATTTTTCCAATTTCTTCAACAGCTGGTCCCCTCTCAACCGCATAGCCGCCTTCAACCTGAACAACATTAGTGGCGTCAATACCGGCGATCTTTGCAGCACGTTTAGCAGCAGCGGGAGCCTTAAATGGCTTTCCAGTTTTAGTGAGGATTTGAGTTTCAGCATTTGGAATAGGTAGGGCTTTTTGCTCTTCCAATTCTCCTACCTTTTCTACTTCCTGAGCCTCATCCTTACGAGTCTGCGCTTCAATCGCCTTCTGTTCGATAAGTTGCTGCTGTTCGTCTCTGATGCCTCTTTCAAGGTCACTCATTTCTTGAGGTGCAACTGGTGTCTGTGGAGCTTCATCAGCAATAGGGGCAACTTCTTGTTCAACCTGTGCTGGTGCCTGTTCTTGAGCTCCAAGCATTTCATCTTGGGTAAGTTGTGGACTCGCTAAATCAGGTTGCGCTTCCTGTGATACGGGCGGAACATAGCGCTCTGCCGGACGCGTCTGGAACTCAAGTACGCGGGTCTTTAGCTCTGAGCTAATGTTGTTAAATTCGTGACGGTCACTCATGCCACTAGCGATTGACAGCCTATTAAGAAGGTCAATATTTTCTGTTTGAAACTCTGGATTGTCAATTACTTCTGAGTTATTTTCAGCAAATCTCGTAAATTCTTCCTGTGATCTTTTTATAAGTCGATCATTTGCAGCTATCCTTTCTGGAGATTCAACGTCTTTGATATCTTCTCCAGTTGTGCTGTCTACTGGAATTGGCCTATTTAGCCTTTGTGCAACACTCTGCTTAATGCTACCAGCTCCACCAAGCATACCACCGATGACAGCGCCGCCGCCAGCAGCCTCGACTACTTGAATAAATTTTTCACGGTCCCACTTAAAATTAGGGTCATTGAGGTCTCGATTCATCATACCAAGAACCTCTTGAAATCCTTCCTCAAATCCCTCTTCGCCAGAAGTCTTTACGACGCCTGTACCTACATCCCACAATACCTTAGCAGCGCTTCTGATGCCTCCTTTTGCTGACGCTTTTGTTAGTGCATTACGTAAGCCCGGGATACCTAATAGTTTGTTGACAACAGGAGCGCCACCAATAATATTTTCTATTCCACCAGACGCCATGCCGAATGCTAACGAACTGCCGGGCGCGTCGATTCCTTGTTCTTTAAGATCAAGCCACATATCTCCCGTATGCAAAGCCCCTGATGAAAGTAATCCGCCTGCAAACCCACCAACAGTTCCAGCACTTAACCCGGCGATAGTTCCAGCAGGTCCGCCAACTAACGTGCCTAAACCTGCTCCAGCAGCAGCTCCAGCGGCACGAACACCCATCGATGGTATTGATCGCCCTAGTTGTTCGATAGCAAACTGTCCAAGATTTAGCGGACTATCAAGCGCGGCAGTATCTTGTTCGTTGGGTAAGAATCCCTCAACGTCCGGGGGGTTTTCTGCTGCAATTCTTTGATAACTGCGAGCCTCTCGCTCTGCCTCATCTCTTGACACTTTGTCGTCCATAAGGCTATGAAAAGCGCCCTTCATTCCGTAACCAGATGCAATTGCTTGATTAACTCCGCCTATAGCAGTACGTGTTAAGAAATTGCGATCTTCACGATTTCTAGCGCCAACGCGCGCAGCCTCCTGCTGTATTTCAGTATCAACAAGATTACTGGCTTTATTTAATTTATCTGCGTATGAGCCCATATTTACTTCCCTCTAGCTTTAAGACTTCTCTTTCGTATACCTTCACCTGCTGATATCTCAACATCTCCTAACTCAGACTTATCACTCCAGTATCTTAGAACCGGCTCGCGCAACCCTCCTTGTAGCTCGATTAACTCAAGCTCAAAGTCACGTTCTGTTTTGTTTGGATTTTGCTGTTTGTAGAAATTTAAAGCCTTTTTGTATCCGACCTTGCTTCTTCCATATGCTTTATTTCCACTTCCGGCAGCATCAGTTATAACCTTACTCATATATCGATTTGCCCAACGATCGCGCTTTTCCTTAGCGCGCTGTTCTGGTGGAGTTTCCATTTCAACCTTACGCTTCTGTGGGTCTGACTGTACAGGTTGCTCCCAGAAGTTGACAGCATCTAAGTATTTGTTAGTCATCTCAGCGCCATATCTGTCAGGATTAGCAAGCATTTCTCTTATTTTTGGAGACGCTGCGCGCTTGTCATCAATATCGCCCCTATCTATTGCTTCTAATGTTTCTTCAACTAACTTTCCTCCAAGCTTCTGATTAACCCTATCAAAACGAGAAAGAGTTGATTGGTCAGCTTGTCCACCTGTAGCCGTTGCCGGACGCTGCATGCCAACTTGCTGACCTGCTGCCGTTGGTGTCTGCGCTTGAGTTGGACCAAATGCGGCGCGCTGATCTGCTACGCTTGTAGTTCCGTCATCGCCACCTGGAAGTTTAACCATATTAGCGCGGAATGAAATCGCTCCGTCTTCACCTGTCTGCGCTGATTGTGCGCCAAGCTCAAAGTCTTCGCCAAAGTGCTGCTTAAGTTCATTCTCGCCGATAAATTGCTGCTTGCCTGTACCCGGATCTTGAACGAATACGCCCGGCACATTGTTTTTATTGCCAACGCGAGCATTCATACCTTCAAACGCCGCTAAGTCGCCGCGCTCACGTATCGCTGAACCACGCTCTCTCTGTGCGCCTGATGGAAGCTCAGGGACTACGGGGCGACCGATTACAGGAGTTGCGGGAGTCGGCGCGACTGCTGGAGCCTGTGGAGTAACTGGAGGTTGTGCTTGTGTCGGCGATGGCCTGCGCAATCCGGCAATTGGACCCGCTTGACCTGAACGAACCGGCCCGTCACCTGTGAAACTTCGAGGTTGTCCTTGTTGTTGTGATTGATTCTGTTCATAGTCTGACACTTCCTTTAGTGCCGTCTTGTAATCATCGCTCTGAAGAAATCCTGCAACGCCACTTCCTTTTCCAGCTTTGATAAATTCCTTTGCTCCCTCGTAACTCTCTTTATCAAACTGTCCTTGGTTTTTAATACCGCTTCCTGCAATAGCGTTTAGCAATGCTTCATTCTGAGGCATACCACCTGCAATACTCTTATTCATTGACTGAGCGATAGACTTCATCTGACGCGTGGCATCTCCGCTGTCTGGATCAAATAATTGATCTGCTGGATACCCAAGTTTTTCAAGATCAGTTGACAATGCTTCCATGTTTTTAGTGAAGTCCATAGGCTTTGTGCTTGATGCCGCCTGCCTTGGGCGTAACTGAGTGCCGCCTGTTTGATCTGGACGACGCATACCGATTGGCTGTGGAGGTAATGTTTGCAGTTGCGCTCCAACCTCGCGATTCGCTGGATTGAAACCAGGGTCAGTATCTTCAGCAGTACGAGGAACTCCACCAGAACCACCAAGATAAACATCAACGTCTTCAGGTCTGTATTTGCCCATAAGCGTATCGCGGCGTGTAGCGTCAAACCTACGCTGAGTATCACCACGGCCAATATCAAAGCGGCGGTTGATGTCGTCGCGGTTTTTAAGAGTGTCTTCGCGTCCAAGGTCAAATCGTCGATTTGCGTCACCTCTTGTTGCGTCGAATCTGTCCTGTACATCACTTCTGCCAATATCAAAACGGCGATTACTTTCCGCCATTCGTGCGGCATCTTCAATATTCTGCTGATTAAAGCGGCGAGTATCGAGTGTGCGCTTCTCAAGCATGTCGCGTTGAGAGCCTTCATTGATTCGCTGCATACGTCCTGCATCCGCGCTTGTCGGAGCAAATACGCGAGGTGCCATGCGATTGAGTTGCGATGAATCACCACCCTGTTCCATGATGTTACTTACTACTCGTTGACCTTTCCTTCGTCTTTCAAAACCAGCCATGATAAATCTCCTTTCTTTTAAGTATACTTTTTATTAGTTTTATTTCAAGTTATAGTGTCCTACAAGCCAACACTCTCAGGATAAAACTCCACCTTGTTTAATAGTGAGTTGGTAACTGATATCGGACCAACCTCTAAAACAGAGTCATTAGCACCACTCCCGTCACCACCTATACCAAACTGTATGTCTGAGGCTGTAAGTGCACTAACTTGACTAAATTCAAGAGAACCGTTAAAGTATACATCCCTTCTGATGCCACCGGTATCAGGGTAGAAGGCAAATTTCCAAGTACCGTTCGTATACCCAGAAGTCCCTACCGACACCCATGCTCCAAGGTAAACTAAAAAACGATTTCTCTGTATAAGTATTTTGAAGTTATTTCCAAATAACACCTGAACAATAGACCCCTCCCCATTAATCGCTTCTGTGTTCATATCGAATTCATAAGTCCTGTTGTCTATATCAAGATCTCTTGCAGGGTCGTCAGGATTATGATTAACAAATTGACGTAGCTGGAGGAATATACTAAGCGAGTCAGTCGGGATATATAGCTTTCCAGACAGTATATACGGCGGTTTTCCTGGGTAAAATAGGACGTTCTGCCATCGCCTACTGTAGTTAGCATCATTCACTACCGCAGAATTATATTCAACCCCATCCCAATCTTCGCCATAATAAGAAAACGTTGCAAAGATTAATAGATTTATAGCCTTGTAATACCAGTTTATTAAACTACCTCCAAAGACACCCGATGGACGAGTGCCGAGGATTGCTTCTAATCTTACAAGATCAAGATAGGACATCTCTCGATTTATAATATCCACATATGACGGAAGTAGCGCATCAAGCTTAGTATTTAAGTCATTTACGTAACCCATAGGATATCCTAATTGGGGCAAGGCGGCAGTAGGCTCTGAAACATCGGTGCACTTAATATTAAGTTGTGTTGCTATTTCGGTGAGTATTGAGTATTTCCTTGCTTCACCTCTGAAGCTATCAGGATCTTCCCAGTCAAATGTAGGGTCCCATGCCATTAGTCCCAGATCCTTGTGCTATGGAAAGGACCATGCCACGCTTGCCTGATTTGTGTAACTACGGAATCAGCAACATCAACTTCAGCTATCACGAATCGTTCATGCGTATCTGTGTTAGTTGGGTAAGTTGTCGATTCTGCTAACGCGATAACAATACCACTACTATATGATATCTCATAGTATACATAATGAATACCGGTCGTAGATGTAATCGCCTTAGTGGTCGTTGCCTCGGTTGTCGTCGTAGTCCCAGTAATTATCCGTCCTTGACGCGCTTGAACAGATAGCGCTGAAGAAGTAGGCAGTACGGCAAAGTCGGCAAGGTATCGAAGTTCGTTACTTCCTGGCGGATTCTGTATTTCACCAAAACGGTGTTGAATTAAAGTTGAATCGTCAATAGCGTTATCTACAACATCAACCTGTGCGATAACATAAGGGATGACATCATTCAACGTATACGAGATTGACGTTCCAGAACCGTATGTTGCATCCCACACTCCAGAATAGTTCGATAGCGTCAAGAAAATGTAATGCGTTCCGTTTGTTGAAGTATCAATCGTTACGTCAGCAGCGGCGATATAATTTGAATTTGGGAATATGTAATAACCGTCTGAGATACTTATTGCATTACCACTACCAGAATAAGAAGCTTTGAAGTCTGAAGCGTAACTGTCACCAGCCGTAACATTTCTACGCCTATGTGTATGCTCTTCAAGTTCACGCTGAATAGCCTTGATGACGTTCTTTAGGTATGTATCATCATAGCCCTTCTCTGTTTGACCAATTCTGTTTACGCCTTCAGCGCTGCTTAGTCGAGCTTCAAGAACGCGAAATGCCTCCTCAACGTTCGGATCGCTTTGAGCAGGCCTAAACGCTGAACTTCCTGCTGTTGCTTTTTTGCCCATTAAACATCAAGCTCCCCTGAACTGGTTGCGATTGCCACGCGGCTTACTGTAGACCTTCCGCGAACTTCAACCTCCCATTCACGACATCGACGCATACGAGGTATCATACAAGAGCTTGAATCTGGTACAGAGATAGTTTTCTTTGCAACTCCGCAATCGCCGATAAGGGTAACCTCAACCGGATATCCATCGGCAACGACCTTGATATTCCTAAAACTAACGAGACCTTGAATAACAAATGTCTTACTTTTCCAGTACATGTCGGCATCAGAGAATGAATCATATGTTGTAAATGTAGCCAATCCGCCACCCTCGCCAAGGTCAAATCTGAAATGAATAGGGTTTGTTTCTGATAGCCCAATGACAAAGATTGAGTTATCGGCAGTCCATGCACTCATAAACGATGGCTTATATGTAAGCCACTGAGAGCGAGTAAACAAGCCTTCGGTAATGTTCTGGATACCTCCAGGAGATACGGCCATAAGTCCATCTGTAGTTGCATAAAACGCGGTTCCATTAGTCATGCACAGTGAGCGCTTGTTAAGTAATGGCTTGTCGTCAGCAATTAGCATGCGGTTCAAATGAGATGGATTTTGTCCAGATACAGAGAATACCTTTCCAACTTCGCCGGTAATCGGATTTGTATCAGTGAAAATAACAGCCGTACTTCCAAACGATGCAGCCGCAACAAATGGGGCATCAAGCGGGAATGCATACTCTTCAGGGTAAACCCATTGCTTATAAGGTTCGCTCGGACGCACTTCATCGTCATCAAAGATCATTGCAGTATGACCGCCAAGGACAACGCTACCTTCCATAGCAGCAGCCAATGTTGTATGAGGATAGTTACCGTTTGGAGGTAATGACTCTCCCGGGTTCTCAATAAAGGTGTCAATGAAGGTGTTCGACTCAAGTTCATCTTCAAGCACGCGGAAATCACCATCTTGAGCGCTTCGGTAAATGATCTGCCGATAGTAACCGTCGTCTATAGTTGCAGTCAGCTTTAATAGATCGCCAGGGTCAACTGTGGTTAATTCGCTAAGTTCGCTCGCTGGACCTTCTTTGCCTACTACCGTTCTGTCGATAACAAGTATCTCATCATCTTCAGCATATGAATAGGTAAGCGTTGTGGAGACTGTAAACTGATAAACATCATCAATCACACCGTAAGATGTGTACGCAACGTCCTCGAATTGTCCAGCAGCATTTACAAGACGAACCAATCCAGTTGCCGGTATATCGTTTCCACCGTACTCAATCTCCTTCATGTCAACTCGTGTAATAGCTCCAGAAAGAGCAATATCAGCAACGCCCGCTGCGGTTCGCTGATCCATTAGTGAGGTAACGTAGTTGACAAAAACTTGAGTATTACGCTGATAATTGCACTTGAAATGAAACTCAATCGTTCCTGCCTCGATTAGGTCAACGCTTATAGAGCTTCCGTCATATGCCAACGGTTGCCCGTTATGGTCAATGGTACGGTCAACTACTGCTAATGGCCTTGGAGCGTTGACGGATACGAGCTGAAGATGTCCGTATGTATACCGCTCTCCTGCATAAACTGATCCACCATCACCTGGAGCATCATCGTAGTCAGAATAGTCAATAGGTGCAGTTATCGGCATACTGAAGTCCGGCCAATCCGGAGAAGACCAGGCTAATGTTCCATCGTCTGAAAAATTGTAAACAGCATCAGGACCGCCATAGTATTTATCATCTATCGCAAATGACATTCCAAACTTAAGGCCGTATGATTCATAATAAAAGCCTTGATAAGCAGTAAGAATACTTTTGTTTATCTTAGCTCTCCATATTATTCCATCTTCTGTATATTCCCATTCTCCTGATCCGGCTACAATAGATGGCGTCTCACTTTGGATTCTGTGATCATTGTTTTGGTCATAATAACCAACCCATAGACCAACAGTAAATACGGTTCCAGTCCAATCCATCGGCCTAAACAGTTTAATCCTCTCAGCAACAACAGGAGGTACAGGTTCTTCAATACTGATAATATTACCGGCTGGAATACCACTCTTCATTTTTCCGGTGTCAGGATCATGCAGAACCTTAAATGGAGACGGAACATTAATAGGCGACAGTTTACCGCCTACGATATTTACATTGTGCGCGTTCTGTGCCGCTTCTGGAGGCAAATTGCGCTTGTCCAGCTTTGGTATCATCCCACTGAAATTGTCGAGTATAATTCCTGGCACAGCTTAACCTCTATGTTATTACTTTTAGATTCTTAACCCAAAATGGCGTTTCAATAGTCTCCGGAAGAAGCGCATCGCCCCTGTCTGTCTCAACAGTAAATAAACGATATTCGCGCTCATTTGTCTGATCTTCAATCAGAAGGTCGTCATCAGCCAAGTTAACAATCATTGACTCGCCCAACGGGGTTATGGCGACATCTGATTGACTATTAATTACATCACCGTCGCGATTCGTTACCGTATAAACAGCAGCGGTAGGCGTTACTGCTACGCCATAAGCGTCAGTTACCTTTACCTCAAGCGTGAGCGTTCCGTTCTCGGTTGCTTCTATTAAAATTGACATGGTATATCTCCTTGAATTATGTCCATGTTGAAAGTGCTGCCCGTTTCCAGGTATCAGTTGCCGTGCATACATAAACGTACGACGAATCCCACGCCACCTGCCCCTGCGTGCCGGTTGCGGTAGCGCTGGCGGGTGTCTTGCTTGTGTTGATCTGTATGGAGTCGTCATTCACCACCAGCTTACTAGCGCCTGCGGTGGTTGTGCCGATGAGGACGTTGCCTTTAAGTAGTGTTGAGACGATGGAATCATTACCCAAGGTAACTGTATTTGATCCCGCGCCGGTCGCGTTGTAGCCTATCACTATTTGGTTGGTTTGACCATCAGCTAATGGGTAAGAGTTCGCGCCGAAAAACACAGAGTTCATCCCTGTTGTGTGCGCAGTAGATCCACCGGAAATATATCGCCCTGCCTGAAGGCCAAACGCAGAGTTTGTTGAGCCGGATGTTAGGCTACGTAATGAACTATTACCAAAAGCAGTGTTATTGGAGCCAGTGACAGCATTCAGTGCGACATATCCGAATGCTGAGTTAGCAGTTCCAGAGGATGCGGAGGCCATAGCAAAGTTACCGACTGCGGTATTTGATCCGCCAGTAACTAAGTCACCCGTCGCAGAACCCATAAAGACATTGTTATTACCCCCTCTTATAGTTACGCCATCTATTGTAAGATGTCCGTCTGCATCCGTAACAATGCTACTACTCTCAGTAACCTCACCCGCAGCATTAACAAACACGCCGCGGTATTGCGTGGTGAGGTTCGTAGCTCCTTGCATCAGGGTAACGTCAGCATCAGGCATCGTAATAGTGCGAGTATTGCCGGTAGTGATTGAAGCAGCACTGAAGTTTATCTGCTTCGTATTATCGGTAATGTTGTAGATGTCAAATTGGCTATCCGCAAACTCTGTTATTGCAATACCGGCAGAACTACCGCCCGCACCAGACCCGGGAGTACTTCCTCGAAGGTCGTCACCAGAACCACCAGTATAGAGCGTTGATGCCGTACCTCCAGCGTTGCGACTTATTACCAGTCGATACACGAGGAATCCAGTGCCTTTGAACTCGGTAGGAATAGAGAAATCTTGATATTTGTCTGCGTCTGCTCGAACGAGGTCCGGCTTGCCTGATCCATACCCACCACTAGGAAGATTCGCATAGAACTTGCAATCCCCGGTATCTTCACTGACACAACCCCAAATAACCAACCCAAATGTGGAGTTATTCAGTGTAGCGCCTAATGAGTCTGTATCGATGTCGTGGATGTTCGTAATCTCGGTATAAGCAGCCACACTATCGTTTACAACAAAGATGTTTGCAGGGTCAGTAAATGTCGGGAATGCGTGCTCGTGCAACTGAAGGATAACGCCGGAAGTTGATGATAACCCGACTGTACCAGTTCCGGTACCGCTAAATGTTGGAACTATGCCGGACAACCATGTGGCATTCTGGTTACGTATCCACCTATTAATGTCGGACAAATGTCCTTGATCATTGGATGTGGATATATGATCTGTCCATGCGTGAACCTTGTAGGCACCTTCTGTCTGTACGGTAGCGGCACTCTGGCAAAGAATCGTAGCTACGGGAACATGTTGTGTTGCAGGAAAAGAGGAAGTGCTGGCTGTTAAGAGTCCGGTACTTTCAGGAATGTACACATAGTTTAGCGTCGGAATAGTGTCGCTTCCGGCTGAGAGATTTACTGACGCTGTTGGGGTCGCATCGAATGAAGTAAACCCGCCATTGAAGAATAGGTTTAGATCGCCGCCGCCACTCTTCTCAAGCGTACAGGACACGGTCACACCATCACTAATAACAGTTATACCATGATCTTCTAAGATTGAACCATTCCAGAAATTGATAACGGTGTCAGTGTTTGAAAGCGGATTGATGTCAACCAGTGCTGTACCGTTGGAAGCGTCGGACAAGGTACATGAACCGAGTACAACCTTATAAGAAGGTGAGTTAGGGGCAACGATAGTATAGTCGCCCGGGGTTTCTGACAGGTAAAGTGTGTCTCCAGCGGTGCAAAGACTGGTATCAATATCGCGAACTGTGCCAAACGCCGTAATCAGCCCAATTGCGCCGTTTGCGATAAGATGTGTTGCAAAGCCTAGTGTTGGAACAGCAGTCGAGAAAAGGTCAGCAGCCGCTAGTGCTACAGTTGGCACGCCGCTATCTTGCCCATTGAGGTACACAACTTGACCATTGGTGATGTCAGCTCCACTGGTATTCTTTACGCGAACCCAAAGCTCTTGACCGATCTGCAATGTTGAACCAGGTACGTCATTATAATAAGCAAGGCATTTATTGACATTATCATAGAAGACAAGACCTTCGCTATGTGATGGAGTTCCGTAAGCAGTATCCATCTGTAGGGTGTTGTAACTGCACCCGTCAATCGTTCCTCCGGTTATCGCAACGCTATTTGATTCAATCGCTGCAATGATGGTTGCCTGGGTGTATCCGGCTGCGCCAGTATCTACCGTTGTAGTTGGCTCAACCTCAAGCCCGGAATAAAATCTGAATTTTCCATCTGACGCATCTCGAAATACTCCAGAATACTTTGCCCCACCACTTCCATAAACGCCATACCAGCCTATGTCGATGACATCAGAAGCAGTGTTATCTTTGGCGTACTTCATTAATGAGTCACCAATAGCAACAACTGTGCTGTCAACGATGGTAGTTGTTCCGTTAATGGTAACATTGCCGCTAAATGTAACAGTTGATCCATCGTCTGTAACCGATGAGTTAATCAAATCACCGTTCGCGTCAACCTTTGGTATATAATTTTGTGTCAACGCTGACCTTCCGCCTGTAGCGTCAAGTGTTCCCCTGGCGGTCGCTGCATCAGTATCGTCGAGCAATGTCCTTGCATATGATGTTAAATCAGTAGTCGTGTATACATCAAGCGCAGTCGTGTAAATCATCTTATCAGCGGCAGTTGTTAAGCCTGAAATACTTGTCAAGCCTGTGTCTAATGGCTGATAAATAAAGCCCAATCCATCAATCTGAGACTCAAGCTCATCTAACGCGGCTGATACGTTGCCGCCACTAACACTACTGTCATTACCGATAAAACTCGCGGAATAGTCACTTGCTGCTGGCAATACATCACCAGTTCGACCCTTGAAGCTGAACACATAACTAAGTGCCTCCTGTTCTTCAAGTGGATTAGGAGGCCCAACGGTCGTCTGTGGTATTTTTGGTTCTACTGCAATCGGCATATGACTATTCCTCGGTTATGCCCTTACTTCAGATTGACAATCGGCATAATGTCTGCAATCTGATTGCCAGTAAGAGTGCCAGGAATCATTGACTCAGGTATCTCTACCAGATCAATAATAAGCGGCTTCTCGTTGGCATCTTTGGGCTGTGATTTCAAAAGTTCTTTATATGACTGCATTTGAGCCTCAAACGCATCATCAATTTTCTTGTTCTTAGTCCTTAAGTCATCAAGTTCTGATTTGAACTCAGGCCATTTATCATTAGGGATCTTTGGCCGTCCATCTTCAGTGATATCAGTGGCGTATTTATCGAAAAGTTCACGCTTTTCTTTTTCAGCCTTTTCTACCTCTGGAGGCACTTCTTTGGCTGCATCAACAAAATCAACATGCTTCTTCAAGGCGTACTTTGTCTGAGCAATGCGGAGACTGAATTTTGCGTTTTTCTTGTCTGCACCTGCGGCGTTTACACCATTTGCGAGATCAATGATTTCCTGATAGGTCTGTGGTTTGAACTTCATGTTACTTTTTCCTTTTGTTTGGATCTGACTTCGTTAAGAGTTCTGTCCTAATTATTGGTTACTTGGTTACTTGGTTGCGGGGTTAATTTATTGCGGCGTCGTACAATGATTTATGAATTGCTGATTGAGTAGCATTGTGATTATCGCTATTGTCTTTTGCAAATATCAAGAAACATACATGGTTTGATAGTGCCTCAAGGAAGTCGCGATCAAAGACTAATACTTGACTTAGTGTTGTCACATCAACGATGGGGATAATTAAACCATCATCATCAACCAGCAGGTCAGGACGATCAACCGCGAGCCTTCTTGTTGAACTCGTAAGCGTGTTCAGTAATTCAGGGTCATCAAAGCGATACTCTTCTTTGATATCATCAAGATTCTGCCTTACTACATCGATTACGTCACTTGCTAACATGTTAATTATCCTTCTTTAGGCATGGGCGAGACAGCATTAGCTCTCGAAGGTTATCGACCTTAACCGATAAATCTTTATGTGATTCCTTGTTGCTATCCTGGAGGTTTTCAACGCTGTACTTTACTTGATCATCAGATTCTTTCACTGCATTCAATCCATCAAACACGCGAGCGAGTACTTTATTATTCTTCTGGATGACATCAACCAGGGCATCGCTATTCTTGCCGTTGATCTTATTATGCGTGTTGATTAACCAGACAACAATACCAACAAGGATAAGGCAGAATCCAGCAAATCCCCATTGTATGTATTCTTCGTTGATAAGTGTGGAAGCAAGTAAGGTGTTCATTATTCATCACCCTCGCATGCTGCATCCCAATCATCAACCAGGGAGTCAAGCTCTACGCCATCAGCCTTGATCTCTTCAATTGGAATGGATTCACCATTTTTAGTGCGCTGGATAAGGTTGGCAATCTCTGCACCAACCTTAACGGTTTTCTCGATCAAACTAAATACGGCTATTGCTGTTGCTGGATCAATCATTTGGATTCACCTGTCTTAATGAAGTCTTGAAGTTGGGTAACGACATTCATAACAAGTCCGGATCCACTTGGGTACTTTTCGCCTTTTATAAGCTGATCTTCCCAATTACGGAGAACATCGCGACCTAGCTTGATGACTCGCGTGGCCGCTTCTGTTTCATCCTTATCAAGCTTTCCAGCTTTCTTCATGGCAATCAAAATAGTTACTGACTCCGAATAGGCTATCTTCGCGAGCTTGTATTGCTTTGCCGGATCTTTTCCTAATGCTTCAATGGTTGCACATCCCGGAGATAGTGCTATTCCTGCAATGATGATTATAGCAGGAAGCTTTCGACCTTGCTTTAAGTCAAGCCCAAATGCTCCAGCGATAAGTTTAAGCAACCGACTCACCTTCTTTAATGCTTCATCATCCTTTGGTGTTGGCGTCGCTACAACAATCGCACGAGCAACTCCGTAAAGTGCTACGAGAACAGGACAAATCCAAATCCAGTTTTCTTCGAGCCAATTAATACAATTTTCCATTTCATTATCTCCCTATGCTGAGAATCCGGTTTTCCGGGTTGTTCGTTTCTGACTGCGAGTTACCACGGCGTCGCCAATGGCAGTGAAAAAATCTGATCGAGTTAAAGCAAATTGAGATGGATCATACCAAGGGCGTCCGCTTTGTCCGTAAAGCTTCATCTGTGCCCCGGCAACGATTCCATCAGAGAACCTATTTAATATCCACGCTGGACCATCGACCGCATCAACTTCTGGATTAAGTGCAACCTCAACCTCTATTCCGTCAGTGAGGTCTTCCGTTGGTACATAATCTTCTTCAAAAGTAAGCGTGTTTGTGCCGTCAAGGTAATATCCTTCTTCAGAAACCTCGCTACCATTAAATTCAACTTTAATGATACGCTTAATCTCGCCCGCACTTGGCGTCAGCGTGTAAGTGGACTGATCCTCGACGGCATCAAACGCCGTTAATTCTTCTCTCCACACTTCCGACTCGAACAATAGTTTGCGCCATGCACTGCGCAAGGCATCCATAACAAGGTTCGTTCCCGGGCGCTTTGGCATATCCCGGATAACCTTTACTTCGAGTTCAGTAAGTGCGGATAAGGCCATTATAGAGACATTCCTTTATTTGAAAGATCATCGCGAAGGGCTTTGTCACCATCTTTCTTACGCTTGGTGTACTCTTCTTCAGTGATCTTGCGGTTAATCGTGTAAGTGTATGGCTTTAATCCGCCAATCTCTTTGCGTTCTTCACCTGGAAGCTGCTTGAACTTCGGAACAAATGCGTTGTCTGCAACTTCTAAATAGTCGCTACGGATAACAGTTGGCTTGTTACGAGGCCAAATCATCATCTTTCCATTGACACCGATGGTCACAAACTCTTCATCTGAGTCGCTTCGTTTTGGGTGCCAGTTGATTTCAAAGTAGAAATACTTCTCGTCATCTACTTCTGGGTCTGGACGTGTCTTAAATTCTTCTGAGCCTATTGCGGCTGAACTGCCTGCCTTGGCTTCTGCTTCTGCGAGCTGCTTTTGAAGCTCTTTAATAGTGTCGCTTTGTTCTTCTTTAGAGCGGATGTCGTCCTGAAGTGATTTAATCAAAGCATCTTTATCAACTGTTTCAGTCGTTTCAGTTTCAAGAACTGCATCAACTTCGACAACCTCATTTTCTTCAACTTCAGGCTTGATCGGTGATCCCTTTGGTACGGAACCTGTGCCTTTAACTGTTGACTTTGCGGGCTTTTTCTTTTCGGGTCTTTTTGGTGCTGCCATAGTGGTCTTTCGCCTCCTAATTTGTGCTGTAGACTCTTCGGGTGGGGTTATTGTTTGGAAAAAGGGTTCCGGCACTCACCTAATTAAAAGTGAGCACCGGAAAAGCAACCTAGTTATAGGTTCCAGCTTCAAACATGCAGTACTGAGCGCTGATGTTAACAGCAGCAGTACTATCGAGGAAGAAACCGGCTTTGGTGACTGTTCCAGCGGGAAGACCACTGAAGTCATTCATTGCACCAAGGGAAAGAACGCTGCCGCTCTTAATCGCCTTGGACAACGTAACTTCGTCGTCTGCGTCGCCGTCATTAGTCAGGGCCATGATGTATGCCCATTCGCTTGTAGCAGTGACTTCATAGCCAATGCGTACAGGTGAACCAACACCAACATACGTAGTATTGACACCAGCGTTGAATTTACCAGTGCGGCTAGCTGGAGTATCCAGTGTCCACGAGCTGATAACATCGCCAGTACCTTTATTGCGCATGTCTTGATCGGCCATACGACCGATATACACCGTCGATGCAGCAGCAAGTTCATCGCCACCGAGGTATTCAGCAACACCGGCACCGAGAGCGATAGGAGCAATTGCCCCGTCGTCGTCGATGTCTTGTCCACCAAATGCCTCAATACTGCGCATATTGCGTGACCACTCGATACGTTCTTCGTCGGCGGTGACAAGTGTGCGAAGCTTTACCCAATCAGGGACGAACCCAAGAGAGAAGTAAAGGTCAGCAGCAGTTGCCTTAAACGTTCCAGAAGCTTGTAATATCATATTTCAATCCTCCTAATTACTCACCAGGTGGGACGGCGCTTGCAGCGACTTCCAACCGGGCAATGAAGGTTTGGGTTAGGATCAAGCATGCCTGATCTGCGGTCCAACTTGCTGAACCCTTACGACCCATAGGATCACCAGGAGCAGGTTTAGGTTGCAGAACTACCGGTTTGGTAGAGCCATGTCCCTGGAGAGGAACGATAGCATAAGCATCTCGGGCGAGAGCGATAAGTGGATATACATCACACTTAGCAGCAACGGACACTTCTTCACCACCAGACAAGTAGGTAGTTCCAGAGGCACCGGCGATTTCCCATGCGGTAAAGAGGGAAGACAGGAGAACGCGATAGCATCCAATGCTTCCAACTTCTTGAGGCATGGCTTTCATGCTGTTACTGTAATTAGCAACAGGAATCCAACCGGACATAGCTTCCAGGTCGGCTTTAGTGTCGGTGTGACCCAACAGGATAAAGGCGTCTTGGATAGGCTCTGTGGAGATAGCTGGACTAGCCTTAACGATGCGAGTGATCTTCGCTGCGCGATTACGCATGAATCCACGCTCGATGCGCTTAAGGTCAGACAGTGTTGCTGGGGAATCAACAGTAGCGCGAGATGCGACGTTGTTAGCATAGAATACGTTAGTTCCGCCTTTCAGCGCATTCCAACGAATCAGCTCAACGACTTCCGCCTGCTGTTCGCCGAGGATATTGAAGGTTTCTTTGAAAACAGGGTCTTCATGGTAGATCTTCAGTTCCCGGGTCAATTCCACGAGATCGCCATAAGTTTCAAGAGTAACGGACACGTCAGAATACGTAAGTTTCTTCGCGGTCGGAGTTACACCTTCAGCCAAAGGCGCGGTTGCGGGAAGAGACGCCAGCGAATGATACCGCCGGTAGGTACGAGTCTTACCCTTGTTTTGGGGCTGCGGGTCTTTCTGCCCGAAACGTTCCAAGATCATTTTCTCTTGGGCGCGCTTCAGAAGACGCTTTGCAGCATAAACAGCGGTTCTTTGAGTCAGATCGCCATTCGTGTTGTAGTTAGTGGCCATTGGTAGCCTCCTTGTTGGTTGACCAATGCACTGACACTCATGGCGTTCGGGCTAGTGGTAGTTACTAGATGTGAAACGTTAGTTATTTATTGACTTGGCACCACCTGAATAATCGTCATGTTACGACAACCTTGACATAACACTTCGATTCTCGTTCCTGGTCCAAGTATTCCTTTGAAAAGTATTTTTTTGCAACGGGGATGCGGGCAGCGTGTTTCATACTTCATCGCTTCAACATCAAGAACTTTGGTCTTATATGTTGACGTGGCGGTAATAGTCTGAGACTTTTCGCTGCTCATTAATCCGTTACCTCAATTTTGTCAAATTCTGCGGCTGCTTCGGCTTCAGACATTTGACCGTCTTTTCTGCCTTTACTCTTACTTCCCTTCTTACTGCGCATTGTTGACTTGTGAAGGCTCTTGTGCTTCTCGATCTTCTTAGAAGCGCCTTTGTCAATCTTCTCGTTTTTACTTGTGATTGATGTTTTCTTGTAAGCAGATATCACAGTTGATACACCTTTTGCGCCGGCACCCATCAAAGTGCTGACATCTTCGCCTTGAGTATCAACCCAATTCCAGAACTTGTCATCATTCTTCAATTTGAATACGTCCGGGTGATCTTGTGCAACCTCGCTCATTAGTCGAAATTCTGCATTTTCAGCCTTAATTGATTGCAAGTCTTCGTTGCTTGCAAACCCTTGAGCTTCCATTGCCTTAGCAACCATAGTTTCTGCCATTTGATATGACCTGGCTGTAATAAGGGTGTCAATCTCTTCGCCGTACTCTGCGCCAAGTTCTTCAAGATTAACTTCTTTGTCGCCAATCTTGACTGTTTTTTGACCGAATATTTCTTTTAGGACATCATCCTTGACAGTAGACATCTTTTCGGCACGCGCAGCTTCAGCAGCGGCTTGAGCTGCGTCTTCATCGCCTTGCTTTCTTAGAGCTTCGGCCTGGGCTTTGATTTCAGCAAGAGGGTCTTCGTCCTCTTCGTCATCTGCCTCTTCATCGTCGTCATCGTCCGATTCTTCTTCATCTTCTTCAGACTCAGAATCATCTTCGTCGCCAGGATCTTCGTCTTCTTCATCGTCGTCAAGCTCTTCTTCATCATCGGAATCTTCGTCGTCTTCGTTGATATCTGGCTGTTCTTCTTCATATTCAGATTCGTCCTGATCAAATAGAGCATCAAGCTCCTCGGTGGACATTTCTTCTTCGTTAATCTCGTCCTGGTCTGCGCTCATATTAATGTCGTCTGCCATGATATTTTCCTTAATTTAGATTGACCGAGGCCATTGCTGACCTCAATCAAGATTCAGTTATGAAACAATTGCAATTAAGCAACTGTTCCCCATAGTTCGATAATCAAACGACCAGCGGTGTATGTCCCTGCTGTGTCGCCTGCGCCTGCTGTCAGATAAAGATATTCATCTGCTGCTGGTAGCGCGGTTAACGGATTTGCAGTACCGATAGCAAGCGCGGCACCGGCGGTCATAAGCGCTGTTTCCGTAAGATCGCCAATCGCGCCATCATAAGCACCGGTTGCTTCTGTGGCTGAATACAGGTCGATATCATCATCACCAGTCAAGGGAACTTCGCCGCAATTGATCTCACCCTTGTAGATCACGCCGTTGATGGCGGTAGTAATCTGTGCAAGATAGGAAACGCCTGTATCACCGATGATATCGCCAGCGGTCGCAACGGATTTCAATCCGGTAATATCGATAGCGATAGTTGTTTTGATAATATTACCAGTGCGCAAAACAGATGTTTGTACGGCTTCTGCTGATGCAGAAATAACAGTTGATGGAGTGACAAGGGCAGCAGCAGCAGAGTCGTCCATTTTGTTCAATTCGGCTGCGGTTGCATTAACTGCGACTCCACCTATCTGGAATGCTCCAGTAAGGTTTAACGCTTGAATGAAAGTCTGAGTCTTCCGCCATACATGCGGTTGATTTAAGAACTTTCTGAGGATTTTTGGCACATACGTCGAAGGTTGTGACATATTCTCACCTTTATTTTAGTAGCTTTCGAGCTTCACTTGGTCGCTCAAGAACCCATTTCAGGCAGTCAACGCCGCCCATTTTGAAGCGAAGATCTTCCGTTAGATCCTCATCGGAAAATTTTGGAGATGTCCTGATCTCATCTTCTAGCATATCAAGATGCGATCCAACAACCTTTTTAAGCAGAGTCCAAAAGTCGCCCTGTTCAAAGTTTGCCAGAGTTTGCAGCTCGTAGTCATCTAGTTTGATCATTTAATGTCTCCTGTATTCAATAATTGTACACATGATGTCATTGAATGTCAAGTAATTTGAAAAATTATTGCTATATTTATATCTGTGTCGCATTGATTACGTCAGCTTTGGTTGCTGCTTTATATGCTGTTAATGCCGTTGTCACGTCAGCTTGCGATGCCGACCTACTGGCGGAGTCAGTGGTTACCTCTTCTCCATCGAGAGTCGATTTTACATCCGTTCCAGCAAAACTCAGTAGGTCAGTTTTGGCTTTAATCTCGTCGATCTTCACTTCATTCGCGTCTACCTCTGCTATAACCGCGCTCTTGTTCGAGGTGGCATTTGCTTCAGTCGCGAGTGGGGCGACTGCTGAGTCGAGCTCGGCTTTAGTCGGGCCATCGTAATCGGCTAGGGCTGTATCAACTTCCGCATTTACTTCGGCCGGGCTAATATCATTTAAAGCCGCAATCTCAACTGAAGTAGCTAACGAGCTTACATCAGCTTTTGAAGCTGCTCTTGAAGCTGCGTTAGTGATTACTTCATCTATCGCGGGATCGAAATCCTTCAAAGCAGCGATATCGTTGGTAACAACTGTTTCTGAATCTGTAACATTTGTCGGTGTGGCAAATCCTGTCGCGGTCAGCCAATCGCCTTGATTCTGTTGCAGTTCATTGGTATCCGCTTCTATCGTTGCCACCTGAGTTTCCAGTTCATCTAACTTATCATCCAATGAGTCAGCCGCAGGTGCACCGGCAGTCGGGGCGAGCTTCATAGCGTCGCGTGTTTCCTGGGCCGTTAGTCCACTACCGCCCGACGTTAGTGTTCTGATCGTTTCAGCC
>Ga0233415_10000270_pt1 | contig 25079 bp, 32 predicted proteins | sample Na_anoxic_12_MG_FD_188631 | JGI IMG/M metagenome (GOLD analysis project Ga0233415, IMG submission 188631) | Seawater microbial communities from Saanich Inlet, British Columbia, Canada - Na_anoxic_12_MG | ecosystem: Environmental > Aquatic > Marine > Inlet | place: Canada: British Columbia... | reverse complement strand
TTATAACTGAAGTCATTAGAAAAAGAATGCCTCGCTCAAGAGAAATCGATGCAGCAAGATATGAATCAATTAGAGGGTTCATGGAAGTTCTATTAGTTTATAATGAAGAAATTGATGATACCTTAGGGTTTGATAGAGCATTTTCTGAAGCTACAATAGCATTTAAAATGGCTTTTAATACACTTCTAGATTATGGTATTATAGTAGAAGTAGAATAATAAATAAATAAAATTAAATTAAATTAAACAAAATGAGTGAACAAGTAGAAAGAACAAAAGTGGATGAAATTATCTCAAAATTAGACAATAAAGATTTTGGTTTATATTTCTTTACATTAGACACAATGGGTAACCCAACAGCTGGGATTGCCAACATTTACGAACATGTTAAGGTATTGAATGAGTTAGGTTATACAGCACATATTCTACATGAAAAAAATGATTACAGATTATATGGTAATGCTGATGGTATGGGTATTGCTGACTGGTTAGGTGAAGAATACGCAAAACTACCACACATGTCGATTGAATCACAACAGTTAAATGTAGGTCCACAAGACTTTATAATTATACCAGAGGTGTTCTCAAATGTGATGGACCAAGTTAAACAATTCCCTTGTAAGAAGATTGTTATGTCCCAAAGTTATGATTACATCACTGAATTACTACCTATCGGTAGAAGATGGACTGATTATGGTTTTGACACTGTTATTACAACTTCGGATAAACAAGCTGGGTATTTAAGAACATTATTCCCATCAATTAACACACATGTGGTTCCAGTAAGTATTGCTGATTATTTTACTGATTCCGAAAAACCTAAGATTCCAGTAGTTAGTATTGTTGCTAGAGAACAAGGTGATGCAGCTAAAATCGCTAAGATGTTCTACTTACAGAACCCATTATATAAATGGATTACATTTAAAGAATTAAGAGGGATTCCTAAAACAAAGTTTGCTGAAGAATTAGGTAAATCTTGTTTAGCTGTATGGTTAGATGATAGAGCTGGTTTCGGAACATTCCCATTAGAAGCTATGCAATGTAATACACCAGTTATTGGTAAGATGCCTAATATGATTCCAGAATGGATGGAAGAAACTGACGCTGAAGGTAATAGTAGAATTAAAAATAATGGTATTTGGACAAACACTCATTTAAATATTCCAGAATTAATTGGAACTTATATGAAAGTTTGGTTAGAAGATAACTTACCACAAGACTTATTAGATGGTATGGAAGAAACTAAGAATGTATACGACACCCAAAGACAGAGAGAATCTATTGAAGCTGTGTATGATACATTAGTTAAAAATAGAATTACAGAATTTAATAACGTTTTAGAGCAAATCACAGAAACTGCTCAATAATAAATAAAGTAAAAATGGCAAATAAAAAAACAAACATCACAGTAGTTTTACCAGTACACGAATTAACTGGTGAAGATAATATTAAATTATTTAATACCGCATTAACTAGCGTGGATAATCAAGAAGTTAAACCAGATGAAGTCTTGGTTGTTGTACCAGAAGGTTCTGAAGTATCTAAAACATTAACAGACATGGACTTAACAACTTATAGTGTTAAAGTAACTGTTATTGAAAACCCAGGTAAAACTGATTTCGCAACTCAAGTTAATTATGGTGTATCACAATGTAATACTGAGTGGTTTAGTATTTTAGAATTTGATGATGAATATTCAACCAAATGGTTTAAAAATGTTGTAACATATAGAGAAGCACATAGTGACATTGATACGTTTATGCCTATCATTATTGATATTAACGAACCAGATGGTAGTTTCATGGGGTTAACCAATGAGGCTGTATGGGCTAATAGTTTCTCAGACGAGTTAGGAGTATTAGATAATAACGCATTATTATCATTCCAAAATTTTAATATCGATGGTGTTACAATGAAGAAAAGTTCATTTGAGGATGCTGGTGGTTTTAAATCAAATATTAAGTTAACATTTATTTATGAATTCTTATTAAGATTAACATTTAAAGACCACAAAGTAATGGTAATACCTAAATATGGTTACAAACACTTAAACCAAAGACCTGGCTCATTGTTTAATAATTACAAAACCGAGATTAACCCAGTTGAAGCTAACTGGTGGTTAGCACAGGCAAAGAAAGAGTATTATTTTGACAATGAAAGAGAAATAACATACGAAGAGGTAAACTAATCTAGATGAGTAATAAAAGAGGACGTAAACGAACAACAAACCTGTACTTTGGTCCCGAACAAGAAAAAGCTGTCTTAAATTATTTAGATTCTGAGGATGATTTAGAAAGGAATGCAATCTATAACCAGTGGCTCAGAGAGCCGCTGGATAAGATGATTGAATCGATAATTAGGAAATACAAGTTATACAGGAAGAGTGAAACGTTTGAACAATTACATAGCGACACCCTTTCATTCCTAATGACAAAAGCTCACAAATTTGAAAATTCTAAAGGTACTAAGGCTTATTCTTATTACGGAACGATTTGCAAAAACTACATACTAGGTTTACTTATTAGTGATGATAAGAAAACTAAACAAGTTTATTCATATGAAGATATGGCTACATCTCTAGAAGAGAAAAAAGACTTTCAATATGAAATAGATGACCGTGAATTCACGATGGATAAGTTTATAAAAAAACTAATCGATGGTATGAAAAACGAATTGAAAGGTGATGACAGTATTGTGGGTAAGAAAAAACTAACTGAAAACGAAGAAAAGGTTGGGTTGGCTCTAATAGATATATTAAAAGACTGGGAAGTAACTCTAGACTCTATGGCTGGTGGAACCAAGTTCAATAAGAACTCCGTTCTAGAAAGTATGAGAAACTATACGGGTTTAAACACTAAAGATATTAGGGTAGCAATGAAAAGATTCAAAGAAATGTACGCTATTGTCAAGATAGATGGTATTGAAAATGGTATAACTGAATAAAAAAAATATCTATTATGATATTTATAAATAAAAGTAAATAAAATGCCAAGGAAAAAAAAACAAGACATAAAAACCAATAATGTTGATAGTTTAGAAGGGTTATTACAAGAAACATACAGCGATGCTTGTGGTAATATAAATGATGCTCAGAAAACTATCAATGAAATGGAAAATTCTGCCGAACCAGAAGATGTTGATGATTTAACTAAATTAGCTAAAGAAAAAACAAACGCTCTAAAAGTTAAGGATTCAGCTATAAAAATTAAACTAGAAATAGCTAAATTACAAAATGATATCATTAAACACAGAGGTGATACTGAGGCCGCTATGAAAGATAGAAGTGGTGGTAAGGTAGATATTAACGACTTTAGACAGATAAGAAAGTTTATTGAAGACTCTTCTAATGAAGAAGAAAAAGATGATTAGATATGAGTATTATTGATGGCAAAAGAGAAATTTTCGCAAACATATCAGCGCTAAACGCATTATTACCTAATAAAAAGAAAAACGATTCTTTAGATTCGGTTAATAATAATAAAAATATAATGAAGTTTTTAGCTGACATGTTAGTAGTTTTAGGTGAATTACAAGCACTTAAGACTATCGTTGTGGATGTCATCACATTTCAAATACCAAGACTAGAACAAGAAATAAAAGAAGGTTTAAAAACAACCCTAAAAGAGAGTTGTGGTTGTGATATAAACCCATCAATACCTGATGATTTCAAATCAACAGGTTCTGGTATTAAAATAGATGTTAAAGGGTTAGATTTTTTCGATATTATGAAAGTAGACCCAAACACTATCGATGGTGGGTTATTATATACAGATGTTAATGCGGGTGTTAATAGTAAAGATTTCAATACGTACCTTAATTTCACAATACAAGATGAAAATACTGAACAGGTATTCCAAAGTATTTTAAATAGTAAATTCGAACAAACAACAACTAATGGTAATAACGTATTAACCTTTAAAGCTGATTCTACTTATGATTCTGGTAAATCAATGGTTGATTTTAACAATGATTATATTGACAATATAAGTCTTTTTGGTAGTCCAGGTTCACTGGATTCAAAATCAATGGTTAACGCTATACTAGAAGAGATATTTAGTACAGTTAGTTCATCTAGGGTTATAAACAAAACTAAAGAACAAATTAAAAAAGAAGTAGAACTTAAAGAAACCCTACAAAAGTTAATTGATTCCGATAGTGAAGTTGTTCAAGAAAGTGTCTATACATTTTCTAATGATGAATTAGCTAAAATAGATAAATTAACTACAAATAAGAAAAAAGGTATTTTAGAAGTAGAATGTTGTGGTAATATAAATCTAGATATACCCAAAGGAGATATAGTAGAAATCAATAATGAGTTTGATTTATTAAATATTGACGATAAGGAAGGTGAGTTAGTTGTTGTTGAGAAGTCTTTAAATAACTTAGCTAATATACAAGCTGGGCAAGTCCCAAGTGAAGATTCAGAAAGTGTTAAATACAATTTTTTTAAAGAGATTATTGATAAACTAATATTAATGTTTATGACGCAATTAATATCTCCAAAGTTTGTTACAATATTGATGATTAATTTTACTATAGCTAATGGTGGTAACGTACCAAAATATAACAACGCGATTGACTTAATTAAATCAAATGAAAAAGTTTTTAAAGCAATTAGAAAAAAACTTATTGAGTCTATTATAGCAATAGTATTAATTTATGTTTTAAGGTTATATTGGAAAAAAGTTTTAAAAGAAAAAATCGATGATAAAATAGAAAGAGTAACTAATCGCGTAAAGGTTATGGCTAGTTTAATACCAAGGAATAAGTATACGGATTTACTAAGTAAAATAATAAAAATTTTATAATATGAGTGTGTTAAAGAAAATATTCAGTAATATTAATTTAAGTGATATTTCATCAGTCATTAATATATTAAAAATATTTGGAAGCCCTACGTTTGGTATTGAACCACAAATACCCATACCACCACCACTACTATTAGTTGGTGCTAATTTAAGACCAGGTATGAGCGCTAGAAACTTAAGTAAAAATTTAATTTCTAGGTTAGAACAGAGAGGTATACCTATGGGTGTTGATGTTTTTGGTGGTGAAGATAATTTATTTGCTATAGCAATAACTGAAATTGCTGAAGAAATGCTTGACGAAATAAGATTAAACGGTAAGGTTGATATTGTAATCCCTCCAGGTACAATACAAGTGACTGCTGTAGGTGCTAATGCTGGTGGTCCAATATTAGTACAAGGTGCTAACACAATTATAAGTTCTGGTAACGGTATTATTACATAAAAAAAAAAATAGTGTTATGAGTATATATGATGATATGGGTAATAATGAAATACTAATGAGTATTAAAAAAATGGAAATCGAACATTTTAACTTAAAAGAAAAAATGCTTCGTGATTGGGATAAATTAATAGAACTTGAAGAGCAAGCTAAAATAGCTGCTAAGATTATGTCTAAAAGATTAAAAACTAAGTAATGGGTATACTTGATGGTAAATATGGTTCTTTAAGGAATAGTAGTTTTGATAAAACAACCGCACTAGGTTCTTTTGTTGAAGGTATTGTGGTAATTGTTGGTAAAGTAGATGTCAGAAAAAATGATAATAAAAAAAGAAAAAAAGACGAAAGATTTAACGCAGATAGACACGCAATAAAAATTAAAATACCTGGTAAAGAATATGATGATGGTACACCAGATATTGATTTACCTAACGCCTTTCCATTGTTACCAAAAAATTTAAACTTCATACCAAAGGATAACGAGAAAGTTTTAGTTATAATACCAGATGATAACAGAAAAGGTGGTGACAGATATTATGTTGGTCCATTTATATCTAATGAAACTAAATTTAATGGTGATTTCGCAGATACCACAGCAACAGCAAATAGAATTGATGGTATAACATCACCTGGTCAAGATATAGATAGAATTACAACAGCAAAAGGTATTTACGAAGACCCTAAACACATTGTAATTGATGGTAGAAATAACACCGATGTAATACAAAGAGATGGTGAAATACTCATAAGGGCTGGTAAATTTATTCTAAATGATACTAAAACATTTAATAGTCAAAATCCAGGGTACTTTCAAATAAAATATAACCAAACGTTTGATGAAAAACAATTAAATAATTTTGGTATTGGTGATAGTGATGATGGTAAAACTAAAAATGTCACAGTAACCAATATTGTATCTGATAAAATAAACTTATTAACACACAATAGGGATAATACATATAATTTAACATCTGTAGACCCAGAATCTACTGGTGCTGCACAATACATCTCAGACGATGAAATGAGTAAAATATTAAACGAAGCTCACCCATTAGTTTTTGGTGATACCTTAATAGAATATCTATTATTACTTAAAAATGCTTTGATTAACCATGTGCATCAAATAAATAAACCACCGTCTCAAAACAAAGGCTCAGAAAAAGGTACAATGCACAATTTTATTAAACAAGCGGATACTCTAGAAAAAGCTATGTTATCTAAAAATATACGAATTAATTAATATTTTCAGATATTTATTAATAAAGTATAAGATGGTAATAAGAACATTTTTTGATAAAAACAATACACTAGTTTATAATAGTAATGTAAACACAGGTTTAAACCCAGTTACTGAATTATTTTATGGTGGGGATTTAACCTCACAATCATATAGTAGATTTATATTCTATTTTGATGAATATAGACTTAAAAACTTATATACTGGTGGCACATACACAGATTTATCAAAACTAAAACATACGCTTAGAATGACCAACACAGGTGCATTCGATTTAGAATTATTAGGTAGAGAAACTTGTGATGGTAAAGAAAGAACATGTTCTTTTGATTTAATATTATTCCCAGTAGATGAAGAATGGGATGAAGGTTGCGGATATGATTACGCTAGTTGTGCATTCATAGGTGGTCAAACATCTGAGTCATTCTCACCATCAAATTGGTTAGACGCAAGAACAAACACACCTTGGCCAGGTGGTAACGGAGTTTACTCTGGAGCATCAACAGTATTAGCAACACAACATTTCGATAAAGGTAATGAAAATATAGAAATAGATGTAACCGATATTGTTAACGGTTATCTAACTGGTAATACTAACAATGGATTAGGTATAGCATTTACAAGAGTATTAGAAGAAACACCAACAACAGACTATCAATATGTTGGGTTCTTCACAAGACACACACAAACATTCTATGAACCATATGTAGAGAGTATTTATGATTCACATATAAAAGATGATAGAACAGATTTCTACTTAGATAAAAATAATGAATTATATTTATATGTTAATTTGGCTGGAAACCCAACAAATCTAGACACTATACCAAGTGTTAACATATACAACGGTGATGGCGATTTATTTTCAGCTTACACACCTACAGATGTTACACACGTAACCAAGGGTGTTTATTCAATAGATATAAATGTACCAACAACTGTTGAGAATGTTGATTGTATACAATTCACTGATGTTTGGTCTGGTATATCTATTAACGGTATAGCAAGACCTAACGTAGAATTAGATTTTACACTTAAAGATAGTACTGGTTATTTTAATATTGGTGATGCTGATATGTTACCAAAAAGAATAGGACTTAATGTTACTGGTATTAAAAGAGACGAGAGGATTCATAGAGGTGATATAAGAAAGGTTCTTGTGTCAACCAGAATTCCATATACTGTAGAACAAAAAGAGACTGTAGACAGCCTTAAATACCGTTTATACGTTAAAGAAGGTAAGAACCAATACACTGTAATTGACTTCCAAGACGTTGAGATGACAAATAATAATAATTACTTCTTATTAGACACTGCAAGCCTTGTACCTAACACTTATTATTTAGATGTTAAGGTAGAATCTAATTTAGAAGTGAACACAATATCTGAAGCACTTAGTTTTGACATTGTAAGTCAATCAGATTTAAGAATTAGTCAATAATGAAAGGTTTAATTAAAAATAGGGTTAAGTAAGTCTAGTAATGATGAAGACCAGTTTAACACTATAACCCATAAAATAGCAACTAGGCTTTGTAAATAACAAGTAAATTAAAATAAATTATTATGTGTAATTGTGAAAAATGTAATTGTAATGGAAAATGCGGTGAAAACTGCAAGTGTGATTGTTGTAAAAAATAAAATAACAATCAGTAATTATTAACTATTTTGGGGTATGCTTTTGCATATCCCATTTTTTTTATCTATATTTGTGTTATGATTGAAAATAAATTAACATACGTAGACACCGTACATACTGCACACGATGTAACAGATTATTATATTTGTATGAACAAAAGAATTGTAATGGAGAAAGTACAGAGAGAGTATGGTACTGTAGGTTACTACACCAACACATTTGTAGAATTCTTCAGCAACCCCAATAATCCAAAAAGTATTGTGGATAAGATAAGTGAAATACAAACAAATAGAAACGAATAGAGACAAAAAAAGGCCTCTCTAATGAGAAGCCTTTTAAGTTTATATAAGATTAATTATTTATTATCTTAATTCAGCTACGTTAAATGTAGGTACACCATCAACTCTTACGTGTCCGTAGAATCTATTGTTTACAACTTTTTTAGCGTATCTTGTCATAATCCCCTTCACTGGAGCGAAGTTGAAAGGATTGTACATTGTAGGCGTAAGTTGCATTGGCACGTATGGTGCGTAGATGTAACCAGTGTCTAACAATGATTTACCTTTATGTCCAATAATCATTGAGAAAGAAGGAGCATATGGGTCTCTATATACTTGGTATCTACCAGATAAAGAACCTACTCTTTCAATACCCATGTTATATTGGTCTTGCTCTGGGTTAGCATCACTTACGTGGAAGTACTCTAAATCATCAAAGATTGCAGATAATTCAGAAGATACTACGATAAAGTTAGCACCACCTCTTAAAGTAGACTTATGGATTTGAGCTGAAATTTGGTTAACTTTAGTAATTAAAGTTTGATTCCAGTCTTTTTGTGTATATGGTGATGCAGCAGAAGAAGCTTTTCTCCATCCGTTGTAATCCCATCTTAGTTGCCAAGCAGCAGCTTTTCTGATATCTCTTAAGATTTCTCTGTCGATTTCAGCAGCAACTTGCTCAGAAAGCATTGCAGTCAATTCAGCTTCAGCATCAATGTTGTGGAATGCACTAACATCTTGTGCTAATTCTGGAGACCATGTAGCTCTTAATTTTCTTTCTTCTACAGATACAACAACCTCGTCTAATTTGAAAGAAACTTCACCTAATTCAGTTTCTAATTCTAGAGAAGCATAAGTAGCCCAAGAAATATCGAAATCACCAGCAACAATCGCAGATAATGCACTAGTAGAACCAGATGCAGCACCAACGTATCCATCATAAGTAGATGTAGTAACAGCTGGGTGAGTTAAATCTAACTCTAAGTATAATACACCATTAACGTCACAGATATCATCATAAGAAACGATACCTTTACCGTATTTCTGAGTTACCAATCTGAATGGAATTTCAGCACCATCAGCGATAATAGTTGCACCATCTTGGTCAATTAAATCTTCACCAGCACCGTTAACAACTTTTAAAGACGCTAAGAAAGCTTCAGTATCCATTTCGTTACCATCTGGTCCATCTAATCTACCTTTATTAGTACTAGAGAATCCAGAAACTTGAATGATAGCAGCTCTTAAAGAAGCATCAGTTGCAGTTGGTAAAGCACCTAAATTAGCAGCAGCAGAAAAAGTACCTTCAGAAGTTAAAGTTACTAAATTACCATTACCTACAGAAAGAGATGCAGTTCCTTTTGAGTTATCAAATAACCCGTCATTATAATATAAATCGTAAAGATTTTTTGCTTTATATGGTGTTACAGCGCAATCTCCGAAACCAGTACATTCTGGTAAACCTTTCTCCATTGCAGTATGTGCAGAGAAAGTAGCACCATCTTGATAGAAGTCACCAGCTGCTCCAGAACCATCAACTCTACTAGAAGTTTGTGGTACGAAGTAGAATAACTTACCAATTGGCATGTTCATAGCTTGTACTGATACGATATCGTTAGCTAATAATTTAGAGAATACTCTTCTAACGATTGGGAATACTACAGTCTCAAAAGACCCGCTATTTGCAGCGTCAGTAGCTTCCGTTAATAAAGAAGACGCTTGGTTCTCAAATAATTGAGCAACGTTTTCTTTTACATGACCTTTAAGACCATCTAAGAATCCTAAAGAATCCCATTTTGCTTGAGTTTGTTTACGGATTTCCTTCATGTGGTCTAACCCGATATTTCCAACAACCCCAGAATTTAATAAATGTGACATAATTTTAAATTATTTTGTTTTTGTTTTATTTACTATTATTTATTATCAACTCGTTTCATCAAGTCCATAATTCTAGAAGTTTCCTTATCAACATAAGCTGTAGACTCATTTAATTGAGTAGACTTACTTGATGTAACTTCTTTTAAAATCTTATTATCAATTGATTCGTTAATTGGTTTTCTATTTTTCAACTCACTGTCAATTGACTTATATAACTTTTTAGACTCCTTAAGTGTAGAAACCTCATTATCAAATCTTTTAAAGATTGAATCTTTTTCTACTTTAGTAGTCGAATGCTCCATAAATAACTTAGTTACATAAGTTAAATTGGAATTGAAAACAACTGTTTCAGCTAACATAGTTCTAAACTGTTTAAGAGCGCCTTTGTATTCTTCATTTCTACCCTTAAGCTCTTTAGCTTCTGTTAACAATGCGTTATATTTTTTGATTACTTTAGATTCAGTTTCATTAACTTTTCTAGGTCTAGGTTGTCCTATATTAGCTTTTTGTCCTTCAGTCCTTTTTTCTTGTGCAAGACCTACTGGAATTTGCTCGTCAAGTTCTTCCATACCTTCTTCAGTAACTTCTTCTTCTTCACACATTTCTTTTTCTTCCATGTGTTCACCTTCTTCCATTACTTCTTCTTCTTCTTCTTCTTCATCTAAAGCGATTTCATAAACAACTTTTTCGTTAACGTCTTCACCTTCTTCCATGTTTTCAGATTCTTCATAATAACCCTCTTCCATTTCAATGTCAAGTTCTTCACCAGCTTCTTCACTAGGTTCGTTTGTTTTAATAACATACTCACCAGGTTCTTCAACAGATAAATGTACTTCACCAGCTTCGTCATCAACTACAACTTCGATTTCATCATCTCCAGTTAATTTTTTATAAACTGCGATAACGTCTTCGTCAGATGCTGCTGTCATGTCCATCTCAACTTCGTCATCCGATGCTACAGCATCCATTCCAGATTCGTAATCACCCTCAAGGGCATCACCTTCTTCTGAGTTTTCGATGTCACCAACTTCGAGTTCAACTTCTTCATCATCCATCTCTAACTCTTCAGATTCTTCACCAGCTTCTTCACCAGTTTCGATTCCTTCAACGTCATCCATTTCGATTTCTTCAGTATCCTCAACATCTTCTTCTAAATAATCTTCTTCTAAAGATTCTTTCACTACACTATCAATTTCTTCTTTCGTAATAGAACGAAGTATTTCTTTTGTGTTGGCATTCAGAGCCTCTTGAATTCTTTTAGCATCCAATAAAGCTTCATCTAAAATTGATTTCTCATTTGCCATTTTTTTTCATTTTTTTTTTAAAAATAATTATTGAAACAAGGATATAATCCTCACTTGTTTATAAATATGTGGGTTTTATTCAAAAAACCGTTTTTCTATTAAAAAACTTTAATCTAATAAAAATTTATTGATATTATCAATTAGTAAATCTGACTTTTCTTTTACAGATTCTGTAAACGGTTTCGCTTCTTCTTTATCTTTAAACATCCATGACCCAGGTGTACTTGGCGATGTTACAACATCCCAACAGATTATCTCAAAGTCATCTTGAACTATTTGGTCACCATTGATTTGTTTAAGAGAACCAACACCTCTAGAAGACACACCAATCATAATATTATTTCTAATTAAGTTAGCAACTTCATCACCCTTAGTGGATACAATACCATAATTAACATAACCTGGGGTCATAAGAATTTCCATCTTACCCATCAGCGTTTTACCTTCCCACCAAGTTTCTATAATATTATGTGATATTCTATCACCAGCAATGATTGACGATTCTGGGTGGTCCAGCTCACCAATAGCTCTCCTCTCCTTAATTAGTTCTTGGTATCTATCAACCTCCCTTTCTAAAATTTCTTTCGGGTATATTCTACCGTTTCTATTTTTAACACCCCACTTTTGTAGTACTACATATAATACTAGTGGTTCAGCCATGATTGGTTGTCCTTTATCTAATTTTTTAATTTCACTAACAAATACTTTATTTCTAGAATCATCTGGAGAAATATATCCAGCATCTTGTTCTATTAGATACCCAAATCCGCTTTGCCCAGGTTTTATAATTTTTATATCAGACATATCTTTCTTTTTATATAAATATGTCTATTAAAATAAAAAACCCCGATTTATTAAATCGAGGTTCTTTGTTTATTTTTTTCTCTTATGAAATTTAAAATAAATATTATCATCAAACACATTATTTATTATATGCTGGATAAGTTTATCAAAACTATCTTGCATTTCTTTTTCTTGTAATTTAAATGTATTTCTTTGTGATAAAGTTATCTCGCAATTCATATAACTCCTTTTACCGTATCCTATACCAGAAGTTCTCATATCAAAATCAACTATAGTTCTATTATTCATAAATAATTTATTATCTAATTTATTATGAATTTCAACCTTGATTGATTTTGTTAGATACCTTACCACATCATTGTAATTAAGGGTTTCATCATCCAATATAGGGTCTCCCCAAGCAGATATATTTAGATAAAGTGTTTTTGGGTTCCTATTATCTACGGTACCAGACAATACTTTATAGTTGTCATAATCTTTAATCGTTAACTGTTTTCCTGTTTTTGTAATCATAATTCTTAAATATTTTTATTAAGAATACTGATTTAATTTTAAAAAGTCAAACATTTATTTTATCTTGTATAATGCGATGAATATACCAAAACCTATCTGAACCACAGCCCAAATAGTTGTCGCCATCGTTTTAAAGGTAACTAAAGAGTCAACACTCTTTTTCATTTCTTTAAGTGTGTTTGGGCTAGCTACATCATCCATATATCTTTTCCATTTTTCAATGTCAGATACGTCTTTTTCAATATTATCTAACCTACCTAATTTAAGGTTAATTTCAGACAATATCACTTGAATTTTTTCATCGTTTTCATTAAGTCTTTCTAATTCAGCTAAAACTAATTTAGAATACTCATTCCAACCATTTTGATTAACACCATTACTATTAGTTTTCATATAAATAAATTTATTTAAATATCAGTCAGGTCAACGTGTGTACCAACAATTCTTACAGGCTCGTTATTATTATCCCATTCAACTACTTTACCCCTACACAAAATTTTAACTGTTCGTCCGTCTTTGTGTTTATACCTAGCAATCATTTTAAATGGTATAGTTCCATTACTATCAACATGAGCTTTAACCTTTTCTTCCATAAGTTTTAAATCATCATCAAACATTAACTTCTCCCAAGTCTCTTTTGCATTCTTTAATTCTTCTGGTTTATAACCCAATTGTTTTTTGTAGTTAGAATTTAAAAATACTTCATTAGTTTTTAAGTTCCAATCCCAATAACCATCAGAAGTAATCCCCATTAATAATTCTAATAATTCTTTTCTTTCAAAAGCATCATTATCTCTAATGGTTAACTCCTCAACAAGTAGTTTTAACTTATTTATATTTTCTTTAGAATGTTTCATTTTATTCTAAATCACTTTTAAGACTTAAAATTTTAACGATATCTTTATCGAAAGATTCTTTAACATATATTCTACCTAATAAGTTTTCTTTTGCAGATAAAAGACTTTCCTTTATAGCAACATCTTCACCTCTAAATTCATTATTAAGTTTTTCATTAATTAAATCTAAACAATCTTTAACTGAAGTTTCAAATAATTTTGCTTTATCTTCTTCAGTACCTTCAAAAACTAACTTAATTAGTTTTTTACTAGACTCATCTAAAGAATTATATTTAGCGTTAAACTTATCAACAACAATTGAAGTTAATATACTGTTTGGAATTCCAGCGGATTCAAAAACTTCTTTAGGTGTGTTGGATTTGGCATATTCAACCGCTTCATTTAATGAATCAACATATTTGTTAATGTCATCAGAAAAAATTAAGTTAGTGATTGATTCATGAATGGATTGTTTATCGTACTTACTATCAACTTTAACATCACCAGCCAACTCCATTAATTTATTGTTAGTATTTATGATATCCTCTTTTGTATATGATTTAAGAGTATCAACATTCATCTTAATTTTCTCACTAGCCTTGAATTTATTTTCTTCTATTAAGTTCTCAATAGACGTGTAAACGCTAAACTGAGTCTTAAGTATTTCACTTTCTTTTAAAGAAGTTACATATTTGTTAAATAGCTTTTTCTTATCCACATCTTTACTAGCTATAGCTTCAGCTAATATAGTATTAAAAATATTTTTAATTTTACCAAAATTTTTCATAATTAAACCTTTAATTATAAATATACGGTTTTACACAAAAACTTTATTCATCTAGCATTTTATCAATATCACTAATCATACCATTGATAGCTTCATTAATCTTAACGTTTTTATCAACAACCTTAACCCTCTCATTTAATATTGTTTTTCCTTTGGGTTTAATAGTTTTTAATAAATCATTAAAGTTGTTTGGTCTTGTATTTTTACGTTTATTTATTTTTTTATTCTCAACAATAAGTTTATCTCTCTCAACTCTAACACCTTCTCCAAATCCAGCTTCTTCACCACCAGTATCTTCACCACCAGTATCTTCACCACCAGTATCTTCACCACCAGTATCTTCACCACCAGTATCCTCACCACCAGTATCTTCACCTTCATCATCACCGAAGTCTAAACCACCTTCATCATCACCAGCATCACCGAAGTCTAGACCACCGCCTCCTCCGAAGCCACCGCCTCCTCCGAAGCCACCGCCACCACCAGACGGACCACCTTCATCACCAGAATCATCTTTATTATCAGAATCAGAACCACTTAACGCAGCTTCCATATCACCATAAATCTTATCAACTTCATCGAATGTTCCAGTATGTTTAATAACATTTGCTGTGTTTTCCAATTCAGCAGCCGCAGCTTTCTCCATTCTTTGTAATAATAAATCATTCTTGATTTCATCATCAGACCAACCAAGAATCTCTCTACTAGCCCTTGTCATACTCATTGGTGCGAATCCATTACCAGCATCAGAAACAGCATCTTTATATAACGTAACCTTACCTTGTAATTGTTCAACCTTAAGCATTTCAGCTTGTGTTGATGGATTATTTAAAGTAAGTGTAAAATTATCCAACTCGTCCTCTAAACCTAACAAGAATAAATGTAAGATAGCTATCTTATTTAATTCCATAATCATAGCTTGTTGAATTCTGTTTACAGTTCTACTGAATCTTACATCTTGTAAAGCTAGATTCTTTCCTTCACCAACAGCATCTTCAAAACCTAAGAACGCTTTAGGTACTCTTAAAGCTGTAAATAATTTTCTTTGTAAATATTCAATATCCGCTATCTGGTCAAGATTAGAAGCACCAGGTAGCGTGTCAATTGGACTTGGTGCGTCCTCACTTCTAACTGGAATAAAGAAATCTTGGTCATTAGCCAACTGATTATATTTAAGGTCTACCTGACCTGTTTGAGGGTCAACAATAGGTGTACGCTTAAATCTATTAGCGATTTCGTCTACGTATGCTGGTACATCCTCATCATCTATATTACCCACGAATATTTTATATACTCTTCTCTCTGGAGCCCTAGTAATTCTATATATTAACATAGCATCTTCAGATAGTATTAATTGTTTCCAAATCCTTCTAGCTTTCTCAAGTATAGATGTACCGTATGGTAACCTTCTATCATCACCAAGAAGTCTGAAGTGTGCTATCTGCCAAGAATTAAATTCCATATCTCTTCCTCTCCAAAAGAATTTAACTTTAGAATCAGATTCTTCTTCACCATTAACACTATTATTATTAGTAGCTAAACCTTTAAATATATCACCTTCTCTTCTTTCTATTTCAAAGTTAGGCATTTGTCTGACACCAATTACACCAGCTCTATCGTCAATATTTAAAAAAACAAAGTTATCACCATATTTACATGTGTTTCTTGTCCACATAGGTAGTGAAGTGTGTATATCTAACCTATTAAAAAATAAATCTTCTAATATGGTTTTAACTCTATCTGAATCAGAATAAACATTTAAAACCCTACCCTTTTCATTTATTGTCGTAGATTCTTCCATCATAATATCTAACGCAGCAGATATTTCTGGATAGAACTCCATAGATTCAAAATCACTATACGAACCTATACGGGTTGTTTCATAATGAATGGATTGTCTAAATAACTCACCATCAACCTTTCTCCACATACCACCAAGGTATTTGTTTTGTTGTGCTTGTAATTTAGCATATTCATACTCTTGTTTATCTTGTGTTTTTAATAAAACATCATTACCAATAGAATATCTATTAGTTTTATCTTTCGGTACATTTATACCATCTGGACTGAAAATATTATTCAGTCTTTGGAATACCGTTAACTTTTGTTTAGCCATAACTCTTATTTTATTTAATTATACTAAAAATTTTTAAAAATTAAATGTTTATTCTACATAACCACACTGTACATAAGCTTGTCTGTGAGTTTCACCGTCAATTAGTACAACAACATAGCTATAATTTGATATAAAATCGTTACCTTGGGACCCATTTGGAGTCACACAAAAATATTTTTTACCAGTTGTACTTGCTTTAGGTTTTTTTTTAACCGATGTGTCTGGTGACCACTTATATAGTCGCGTAGGTCTTTCACCTCTTTTACTTCCAATAAATACTTTTGGTCCTAATCCCATAATTCTTAGTTTTTTTACTTAGTGCCACTAAACAACCATAAATAATCACCATTAGGGTCTTGCATGTTCTTAGACACTTTTGGGTCAAACTTAGGTTTGGGTAGTGATTTTTTATTTCTTTGGTTTGATGGTACAAACCCAGTGTTATAATTATCTTTATTTTGTGTGGACCCGCCAACAGACCAGCTATTAAGCATAGCCTTAGATTGCTTCTCCATCTTTTCTAATTTCTTAAATGAATGTTCCAATACCCAAAGAGGCATCGCAAAAGCCATTAATAAATCATCATGATAACCATCCATATGGTCTGGCTTACCGTTTTTATAAACAAACGTCTTCATTTCAGACGTAGTTCTTCTAGACCTAATCTTAACACCATTACTTCTAATCATAAACTCTAAGTGGTCAAGCATTGGTGACCTAACTCCGTTAATATTAAAACCTGGTGTTTGATTATTCTTAACATGTAAATCCAACTGTGCTTTTTTACTGTTAAGTATTTTACCTTTAGGTTCATCATAATGTAAATGTTTATAGTTTAGTTCAAGTAACTTCAATACAGTTGAGACACCCATACCACCAGTAATATCTACCACAGTATAAGCCTTATATAAATTACCATACTCATAAACAAATTCAGCTAATTTATCAGGTCTTACTTTACCTTGAAATTCCATAACTTGCGTCATAGTGGTGAAATCTATAATAACCATTGTTGATAAATCTTCTCCATCACCCCTGGCAACATCAACACCTAAAATATATTTATGCCCTTCTTCTGGTTTCTCCCAAATCCAGAATTCTTTTTCTCTACCATCAACCCAAATAGGGTCTTTAACATTATTTTCTTCATGGAATGTAATATCCTCATCGTTAATAACGTTACCACCAGAACCCAAGAATGATACATCTAATTCTTGTGCTATTTTCCTAGAGTTATTATTAAGAGTTTGACACATACCCTCATACCAACTAGAAGTAGGTTTATAACCACTCTTTAACTTATCTTCATACTTTCCAACAATAAATTCAAATTCTTCTATCTCTTCAATAACATCACCCTGTTCATTTCTCTTAATCCACCTTAAATCCTTATTATATCTAGGGTCTTCATACCATCTCATTTCAATAACATTATAAGTATTTTTACCTATTTTAGATTGTTCATATGTTTTATAATAAAGAGGGTCCATACCGTTAGGTGTAGAAATAAGCATTACCTTACCCCCAGTAGCACAAGACGACATAGCTGCTGCATATACAGCGTCACCATTATCAATAAACGCAGCCTCATCAAACACCAGGTAAGAAGGTGTATACCCCCTAAGAGCGTCTTCAGAAGTTGCTACAGCAATAATCTGAGTACCATTAGGTAATTCAAGCTCAATCTTAGAATCTGTAACAAATATACTTCTTTTTTCATTCTCATCAGAACCATAATAATCTGGCCCCCAAGCCCACCTAGGTACTTGAGCTAAATAATCCTTAATACCTCTAACAAACTTTTGGGCTAGTTTTAATTTGTTGGCAATTACTAGAATTGTCTCTGGACTATCTGGGTCACAAAATGCGGCTTTTATAGCCATATAAGCTTGAGTCGTTGTAGATATACCAGCTTGTCTTGGTTTTGTCACTAGATTAAACCTATGCTTCTCATAAGAGTTAACAATTTCTTTTTGTCTAGTAAATAACCTGAAAGGTACAAAACCACCTTGAGTTAAATCCTTAGTCTCTAGATATGACTCTATAGCATGGACTGGGTTTTGTATACATTTAATATATTCAGTAAGTATTTCTGTATTAGTAAGCATATTTATACGTTTATTCTATTATATAAATATGTCAATACATGTAAAAACAAAAAAAGTCGCATATGCGACTTCTTCTATTGGTTTGATTAGGTTATATTAAAATAAATCATCGATTTCAAAAAGACTATCACCCATAGCTTCATTGTAACCATCTTCTTGCATTTCCCTCTTTATTTCGTTAATCATTTCAGAGATTATTGTTTTACCTCTTTTGGTTTTACCTAAAACCTCTTTCATAATAGAATTAAATTCTTTTGGTGGTAATGCAGCCATATCAGCATATACATGATGTTTTAAATTAAAATCATCAGCTGGTATTGTATCACAAAATCTTCTCCACATTGGGGTACCGAACCTCATATCATCTGGTTCAGCCTTAACAAAATCAGCCTTACCTATAACATATTCAGCGATATTTTCTTGTGTTGGTAATCCATGTGCTGATAACACTTCCATAACACCCTTATATAATTCATGAACTAATACTGGGAAAACCATAGCTTCAGCCTTAATAACTGGTTTTGAAACACCTTCTTCAGTGTCTTGGTAGTTACAATCACATTTACCAGCATTAACCCCTAAATCCATATCTGGAATTACAAAATACATATAATCAGCAGCCGACATCATTTTCTTATAATTTCCTGGTAATCTAGGGTTCATATCTGTTAATTGTTCGTGAACCATATGAAACATGTGGTTAACACTCTTAGCTGCCCCCTGTGTCATTGCATTAAGAACTCTTCTCTTCTTAACATATTCGTTAGCAACAACCTTTTCATCATTATCATTAAACTCTTCATCTAAACTTTCCATAGGTGCATCAATAGTACCTTCCCTATTAATACCAGAAGTAACTAACTTAGCATCAAACTCAACAGCACCCTCTGGAATATCAAACTCCTCCATAATCATTTCAACTGCTAATTTCTCAAGATTTTCTTTATGTTCTTCTTCCATAGCCATTGCACCCATAACCAAAGGCATTTGTTCTTTCATGATAACAGACTCATCAACGTTATCCATATCAAAAGCCTCTCTACACTTCATCACAACTTCTTTAAATCTTTCACGAATTAACTTCATCTCTGTAGTAATTATGTCACCCTCTGGCATAACACCACATTCAGCTAAAGAATGTCTACCTTCTCTTATCCTATCCTCAAGTTCTGGATGCATTCTTTCAGTAACACCTTCCTCATAAAAAAGATTTTCATTAATAACCCCTTTATTTTCTTTTCTATTTTCTTCTAAAGCTTTTTTAGCTAAGTCTCTGTATTTACTCATTTCTTAAATTTTTAACACTAATTGTTTTTATAACTTTCTTTTTTTTTGTTGTATTTCTTTTAACACTTTCGGTTAACTCATCTTTAGTCATTTTAGGTCTAGCACTCTCACTTAATTCTGAGACAGTCATACCTCTATTAAATATTTCTCTATTCAATTCTTTAATATCAAACCTAAGCTCCTTAACCATTTCATGATTATTTTTATCTAAATAATAATTTAGTGCATCTGAAAGAATTTTAACTTGCATACGTAAATCAATATCGGTACCACTAGTATCAGCCACACTATCAACCTCATTCATTGAATCTTCGTCATTACTATCAACATAACTCTTTGTAACCACCTTTGTTGCAATTTCTTTAGACTCATCATCAGGTATACCCATGTTACGTAACTCATCACTGGTTTGGTACACCATACCTTTAATAGCGTTTAACTCATCTTCAGTTTTTTTTAAATTTTCACCAATACTTTTTTTCTTAATTCTCATCACTTACATTTTTAACTGTAACGTTATATTCTAGAACCAAATCATGTGCATATAATTTATCTTCTACATCCTTAATAGAATCACCAAAATGGAAGGCAACTCTATTTTCTGGGTAATCATCATAATCCTCCATATCTTCCCAAGCTAATGAAATAACACCATCAACGGCATCCCAAACAGCAAACTCAGAACTATTTTGAACTAATTTAAATTTTAATTCATCAGATACTAACTTACCAACCTTTTTAACAAAACCACTATTAGGTGGTGCTGGTCTACCAGAAGCTGGATAAGCATCCCAATCATCACCATCTACATTTTCAGTTGTATCTGAAAATAAGAATTCATAAAGATGTTTTCCAGTCCAATCTTCACCAATCTTATTAACATATATTAAATATAATTCTTCCATTACTCAATATCATTATTTACTTCCATCTTAGGGTTTGGTTTAACCGATGGTTTAGTTTCCCATATTCTTCTCCTTCTTGGTGATGGAGACTTCTCTCTCTCTGGAACAACAGTTGGTTCTTCCCTAACTGGAGCTGGTCTAGTTGTTTCATGTAAATCGTGCAATATAATATCTCTCATATTAATGTTTTCTTCAAATATAAGATTTTTTTCTGAATTATCCAAATCTTCGGTAATATCAGACACTTTTTTATTACTCCACATCTTACAAGACCAATAACCAGCAGTTGTCTTATCCTTCTTTTCAGAACACTTATGTCTAGCTCTAAAAGATTTCTTAGCTTCAGCGTTATCTCTTCTGATTTCCATATTAGGGTCACCAAATTGTACCCTAATAACATTACCCTTATCATTTTTAACGTGAACCTTATATTTCTTTTTACAAGTACTGTCATTTGAACATGATTGTGGTTTATTAAGCGTAACCTTTTTACCCTTATATTCAGCTTCGTTTAACGCTTCATTAGTTTTCTTTCTACAAGAACCCTTTTCACCCTCTTTAGTTCCAGGCACTCTCTCATACCCATCCCAACAAGGATTACCACCTTCATTTGTTAAAAAATCAGCAACTTCTTCAGCATCATCAGCTGATGTTGATATATGGTCGTCAGCCCACTTATGCCCTTTAAGTTTTTCATCACGAACATCTGTAGGTATAGCTAACATATCCTCAGCGTCCTGTTTAATGTTTCTAAGGTTTATTGTAAAAACATCTTCCTCTTTAGTTAATAAAGCCGAATGGATACCTGGAATCATTTCAGATATTTCTTCATCATCCCCAAAACCAAGGTCATCACCCATAGGTTCCTCACCTTTAGGTTCATCATCCTTAGGTTCTTCAGAATCCATATCTAAATCCTTATCAATATCATCATTCTCATCACCAGCACCAGACATCTTAACTTTCTTAATAATATCCTTTTGGTCCTCTTCGTCCATTTCAGCTGTATGAGTAGCAGATATTACACTATTAATAGCGTATTTCTCTAAATCAAAATCTGGTTCACCTCTCTCATCATTATACTTCCTAAGAGATGTACCTAATTTACCAGCAAGTTGTTGTATGAATTTTTCTGGGTCTTCATCTTCATCAACCTCAATACCAGCATCGAATGGCTCATCATCGAATGGCTTCTCATTACCACCCTTACCTTCTTTTTCATCACTGAAAGATAAATCAACTTCTTCATCACCTTCAGCATCAGCGAAAGCATCTAATGACTCCTCATCATCAGAAACAGAAGAAGCTGGCTCGCTCGGTGCGTCCAGCTTCAACTTATATTTAGTCTCTTCTTCTAGATTATCCTGTTCTAATTCAACAGTTTCATCGGAAAACTCGATTGGTTTCTTACCATCGAATCTCATCTCATTTAGAGATGAATCACTACTCTTTAATCTTTTTTTTTTAAAGCTTCTATCATGATAGCTCTTTCAGTTTCACCAAGAGATTCAAGGATTTCATCAACCTTATTATCTTCTGTAGCAAGAGAATCAATAACATTATCCATTTCTTGGATAGCCCTAGAAATTGAAAAACCTTTTTTAGGTTCTTCTTCAATAACTTCTTCACCAGTAATCATTGAATCGATAGCCTTTTCAGTTTCACTTAACTTAACTTTCTCTATATCTTTTTCAGCAGTAGAATCAGCAACGTTATCACCGAAACCATCATCTTCTTTACCTTCTTTAGAATCGTACTTTAATTCAGTACCTTTCTTATCAACTACATATTCAGCACCATCACCAATACCCTTATCAGCAGATAATTTCATATCAGCTTTAAGTGGGTGATGCTCTGTAAGTAAGTTATCATCTTCAAATACATTTACTTGACCAGACTTACCAATAGCCTCATTAAGACTCATAAACTTAAGGTTTAATTGCTTAATAGCTTTAGCGTAAGATGGATAAGATTTATCCTTCTTGTTTTGTAACCCACCAATGTAATTAAAATCTTCAGTTACAAGATTATTTTTATTTTCAGATACTTTAATATAGTATTCATGATTTTCCCTTATGACTGCATAAACCTTACCATCTGGACCTTCTTTAGTTAGTTCAACAACAGAACCCTTAACGTCTTCGTTAATTGATGTAGAACCCATAAGTTCTTTCATTCTGTTTATCACTTTTTTTCCTTTTAAACCAGTTGGTTTTATAATGTTTCTATTTTTCATCTTAATTAACTTTATTAATAAATATTATCTTTTTTTGCAAAGTTATTATGGGTTAGGATAATGACTAAGCGTTTGTGGCCCATTAATAACGTTTATTGGCGAACCAATAACGTAAATATTTGCACCACTTATAGTTTTAACCAATATATCTATTGTTGACCCACCAATCATATTAACTGTGGTCCCATTTATAACAGCAGCTCCAGTTGCCCCAGCATAAACCTGGTTATATGTGTATTTTGTAAAATCAGCATCAGCTGCTAAATCTATTACTGTGTAAACTCCACTTTTTAAAGGCATAACTATATTTTTTTTTACTACGGATTAGGGTAACCGTTAAGTGTTGTACTACCGTTAACAACATCTATTTTATCTCCTAACACGTATACGTTATTTGTGTCAGCACTAATACTACTAATATTAAAGTCTAACTGAGTTGTGGCTACTAAAAAAACTTCTTCACCATTTATAATAGCATTTGAGTCTGTGCTAGAATATATTATAGTATATTTGTGTGCATTAAAATCAGCATTGTCCCAACGCTTAATTACTGAAGTTATTCTCCTATTTATTGCCATAATTTAAATTATTTTGTTTTATTATAAATATGTTGATAAAATAAAAAAAAGCCATTTAATTTGGGTTTAGCTAATATTTAACGCTAAGACCATTTTATAATTCCAATAATATCTATAATTACCCACACCAAATTCATAAAGAATAAACTCCAATCCTTATCTCTATATAAAATAAAAGACATTGTTATATGACCAATCAAAAATAAATAATAACTAGTAACAATTTCGGTAACCCTTAAAGATATGGTGAGTGCTGCTATAATGGTTAATATAACACTTAACCATTTAATTAAATTATGTCTATTTAATTTCATCTAATATTTTAATATTTTTAATACCAATTTCCCTTGATATTTGATTTAAAAAACTCTCTATGTTTAATTCACCAGAAATTATTTCATATTGAGGTTTAACCCAATCAACCAAGCCATCACCAAGCCTTTGAGTTGGCAATTCTCTTTCGTATTCGAATCTAACAATCATAAATTATTTATTTGGGAATTTTTTGTCTATCTTATCTATTAAATAACCAACCACTAAAAACGCACAGATTAATAATAATTTTTCAATAAACACTTCACTCATAGATATAAGTATCAGTTTAATTATTTTTTTTGTTCAATAAACTTTAAATAATCTTTAGACGAATCCTCTTGAGCTTTTATGGATTTAATTATTTCCCTAAACTTGATTAAAAAATCGACATTTTTACTTTCACCATACACTTCTATAATTCTATTATGTATCCAATCTAAATGTTCTGAGTGTTTATTCATAACTACTTACCTTTTTTATCTTTATCAGATATAACCAAATTAGCTTTATCACCCACATGTGATAATATTACCTCTTTAACCGATTCTACATCTTCCCATACAATACTATGTTCTGAGTCTGGATTATATTCCCCCTCAACAGCGTATGTGAATATAGTGTTAGGTTCTAGTGTTAGATACCCATGTGCGTATTCACTACTAACATAAAGTGGGTCAGTGGTTTCATCTAAAAGATAAAACTCTACCTTGCCTGTTGATAAACTAACAAGAATATCCAAAACCTTACCTTGTATAACCTTAACTGTTTTCGCTTGTGATGGATTTGTTTGATAATGTAGCCCCCTAAATGTGTGCATGTAGGTATTGGTAACAACATTTACTTGGTCACATTTATTCGCATTAAATAAAACAAAATCACCTCTGTTATCTGTAAACTTTTTTATCATCTTTGTTTTGTTAGTTTAACATAGTTAGTCATACCAAATATGGTTTTACATCTTTTATAATAATCTAACATTTCTTGTGTTATTTCTATTACATCACCATTAGATAATA